>Ga0256841_1000758_pt1 | contig 31103 bp, 29 predicted proteins | sample 356308metaG_FD_185971 | JGI IMG/M metagenome (GOLD analysis project Ga0256841, IMG submission 185971) | Hydrothermal vent microbial communities from Mid Atlantic Ridge, Atlantic Ocean - 356-308 | ecosystem: Environmental > Aquatic > Marine > Hydrothermal vents | place: Atlantic Ocean: Mid... | reverse complement strand
CGGATAACTGAGGAAACAGAGGCCATCCGCGATGATCTGGCTCGGCCAATTCGCCGACAGCGTCACAAAGTTCGGGTCTGTGGAACAGGCCTCCATCCGCGCCTCCAGGGCATCGACGGCGGTCCCTGCAGGGGCCACGGCCGGTGGCGCCGCCGCCCCATTCCCGTTGCCCGGAAGCGGAGGTGGCACCGACCCCTGGCCTCCCGCCCCGGAAGGCGCCGCAGGCAGGGGCGGTGGCGTCTCCCCATGACCTCCTGGCAGCGGGGGTGGCGCCGATCCCTGCCCTCCCGCCCCGGAAGGCGCCACGGGCAGGGGCGGTGGCGCCGCCCCATGACCTCCTGGCAGCGGGGGTGGCGCCGATCCCTGGCCTCCCGCCCCGGAAGGCGCCACGGGCAGGGGCGGTGGCGTCTCCCCATGACCTCCTGGAAGCGGGGGTGGCGTCTGTCCTTGGTCCGCCACCCCGGGAGCGGCCGCAGGCAGGGGTGGTGGCGCCGCCCCGTCACCCCCTGGGAGCGGGGGCGGCCTCTGCCCTTGGTCGCCTGTGCCGGAAGGCGTCGCGGGCAAGGCCGGGACTGCGAGCGCCTGTTGCCCGCCGCCCGCCACCGGCAGGGGCGGCGGGCCATGGGCAGGCGCGGCGCCGGCCGGAAGGCACCAGAACGCCACCGCCCAGGCCTGCGGCCTCCACCTCCTCATGGCCCCACCCGCGTCATGAGTTCACCGAATTCGTCCCGCAGATGATCGTGATCCACGTATTTCAGCGGGCTCACCATGGAATCGGCCAGGGCGGCCGCCGGGTTGTCCTTGAGGATCAGCTCGAATCGCGACCCGGAGAGGGGACGCACCTCCCAGTAGCCCATGTACTGGGTGGTCTCCGGGGCCATGCCCGATGTCTGTTCCTTATCCCTGTAGGTATAGGTACCGTCCGCGTTGAAGGTCATCTCGATCTCCACGTGGACCGTACCCTCATTATCCTCTTGCCGCCAGGTCCCCTGGAGAAACCGCTTGAGGCCGGCGACATCTCCCGGCAGCCCCTTGTGGGGCGCCTGCCCCGCGAACTCCGGCAGACCGGCCAACGGCCGCCAGCCCTTCAGGCCCTCGTGCCATACCAGGGTGCCGGGCGGCAACGCACCCGTCTTCAGCTTCTCCAGGACCTGCTGCCGGGTGAACGGCCCCTCCTGCCGGCCCTGCACGCCCAGGTAATACGTCTTTGCCGGTGGCTGACTGCCAGGCAGCGGTGGAGGGACCGCGGCGGTGCCCGGTTTGCTGTTCACCTCGGTGAGGAGCCTGTCCACCAGCGGGACCTCCCGCGCCGCCTTCCAGGTCTGCATCCCCGGCATCCATACCAGCGTCTCCGGGGTCACCTGGCCGGCGGCCACCCGGTCGGCCAAGGCCTCCTCGTCCAGAGGACCTTGCGGGTGACCCGACACCTCGATATAGACCGCCACCTTCGTTACCGCCGCCGGGGCCTGGGCCTTGGTGGCCTGCACCGCCGGTTTTGGCCGAGACGCGGGCTTTACCGGAGGCGCGAGGTTCGGCGGGGGCGCGGGCGGTGCCTCCTCCGTTACCGCCGCCGGGACCTTGGTGGCCTGCGCCGCGGGTTCCGCCAGGGACGCGGGTTTCGGTGGGGGCACCGGCGGCGCCTCCTCGCCCGCCCACAGGGAGCCGGCCGCCAAGGTTCCCAGCACCAACACCATAGATGCACTCGTCTTCATCTCGAACCTCCCTCACACATACGACAGATACGACCATTCAGTCCCTTCCCAGCCTCTTCCCCTCAGCCCGATCCCCGGCCCGCCGCTGGCGCGGCGCAGACAGATCTCTCTGCGGGAGAAGGGCCCTCGGCACGGGGGACTGAACACTCGCCGACAGATGACATGGTCTCAAAACACTACAGTCAGCATACTAAATATGATCGAGCGCTGCTGAAACAAAGGGGCGTCTCGATGCAACCGGTCTTTCCCGATCGATCCGCTCCCAACGGATGGGGAGAGCGGCTGAAAGGGGTGAGTAGTGCCGTCCATTGCCGAGCGACCGGAGACGCCCGATGCGCAGAGCATGGGGCCGGCACGGGAAGGAAAACTGGCGCCACGACCATCGGCTTTGATATACCCATCGCACGTGAATACTTCGTTTTTCGAGGGTGTTCCTCGTGCCCCTGGGCAAGGCCCTGCCTGCGGCAGGCAGGGCGGAAGCGAGTCATCGCGGGGATTATGGCGAGCAATCGCCACACCGCCCAGGGGTGCGAGGGGCGGCCGTAGTCGCGAGGAGTGGCACAGGGAGGTGCCGTCCACGGACGGAAGGACGGAAATATTCACGTGCGACGGGTATATTAGGCTGGTCGGTCAGGCCAAGCCTGTCGCCAGCCCCCCGATCCTGACCGCGAGGACGTGCCGGATGAAACTCCAACATCTGATACAACAGGACACGCTGGTCCTGATCCCCGGCGAACGACGCCTGGATGCCCGGGTCGCCGTGGAATTCAAGGAGCAGGCCATCGAACTCGTCGGCCAGGGCCATTCCCGGGTGCTCCTCGACCTCGGCAACGTGGACTTCGTGGACAGCACCGGCCTGGCCGCCCTGATCTCCATCGTCAAGCGCCTGGGGCAGGAAGGTCGCATGTCCATCTGTTGCGCCGCCCCCGGGATCCTCGACCTGTTCCGACTCACCCGCATGGACAGGGTGTTTCCCTTGTACGGCGACCGGGACGAGGCCCTGGCGGCATTCGCCGACTGAGCGATGACCGCAGCCTCCCCCGTCCCCCAAGACGTCTCTGCGTCTCCGGCCGCCTCGAGGGAGTGGCCAGGCCGGGCAACGCGACCCAGGGGCGCGAGGGGCGCCCGCGGTCGCCGAGGCCCCCTGTGCGACGCATCCAAGGCCCCGGCATGAGACACATCTCCGCCCTGCCCCTCGGTGCCCTCGTGTTCCTGGCCGCGACGACGGCCTTCGGTGCCGGGGACTGGGATTGCCGAAAGGCCCCTTCGGGGCAATGGAGCTGCGTGACCGCGGGACACGAGCGACCCCCTGAGCCCGCAGCCACGGAGGAACCCGAAGTCGCCCCGAAATCCGCGGCCACCCCGGCACCCGGGACCCGCACGCAAGCAGAGGTCGTCGCAGAGCCCGGAACGGCTACGGAACCTGACACCAATCCGGGCCCCGAAGCCATCCCGGAGCCTGAAACGACCCCCGCACCCGAGGCCACCCCGGCGCCCAAAACCCCCCTGGAGCACGCGACCTTGGCGGAGCCCGAGGCCCCCTCAGGGCAGGAGACCGGCAAGGCGCCGCAGGGGACCACGGCCGTCGCTCCACCCCCCATCGACACCTCGCGTCTCTACCAGGGTCTGGATTGGGCCTGGTGCGGTCCTCCGCCCCGTGGCGTGTCCGCCCCGCAATTCACACCGGCCGCGCCCCATACGCCCCTGACCCTGACCGCCGATGCCGCCGAGATCGCCCCCCGGGCCCGCCGCCTGACCCTCTCGGGCCATGTGCTCGCCGACCGCGGCCCGCGTCACCTAGAGGCGGAACGCCTGGACTATGCGCGCAAGGATCAGGAGATCCTCGCCTCGGGGAACGTCTATTTCCGTCAGCCCGGCCTGCGCCTGGTGGCCGGGAAGGCACGCTGGGACCTGGCCGGCCACCAAGGCTGGCTGGAGCGGGTCCGGTACCGCCTGGAGGGCGAGAACGCCCGCGGCGAGGCCGCCTCGGCCCACCTGGAGACGGCCGCCAAGCTCCACTTCCAGGACATCACCTTCACCACCTGTCCCCCCGGACAGGCCGACTGGGAGATCGCCGCCGAGCGCCTGGACGTGGACCGCCGGCAAGGGATCGCCATCGCCCATGGCGCCCGCCTGCGCCTGGGGGGCGTGCCGGTGCTCTACAGCCCCTACCTGCCCTTCTCCCTGGACGACCGCCGCAAGAGCGGCTTCCTCGCCCCCATCCTCGGCAGTTCCAAGCGCCGGGGTTTCGAGTTCGCCACGCCCTATTACTTCAATCTCGCGCCCAACCGGGACGCCACCCTGACCCCGCGCTATATGAGCAAGCGCGGCATCATGCTCGGCACCGAGTACCGCTACCTGACGCCCTCCGAACGCGGCACCTTCTACGGCGAGATCGTCCCCAACGACCCGGACTTCGAGCGCAACGCGGTGCGCGGCGGTCTCAACCTGCGTCAGGACGGCCTCTTCGCCGACCGCTGGGGCACCCAGGTACGCTTCAATCTGGTCTCGGACGACACCTATCTGGAGGACTTCGGGGCCGAACTGGGTACCACCTCCGCCCGTAACCTGGAACGCCGCGCCGACCTCACCTATCAGGGCGGGGGCTGGTACGTGCTCGGACGGCTCCAGGGCTTTCAGACCCTGGACCCCACCATCGCCCGCAGCGACCGCCCCTACAGCCGCCTGCCGCAGATCCTCTTCCACCTGGACCGGGAGTTGCCCGCCGGACTGCAACTGCGCCTGGACGCCGAAAACGTCTGGTTCGATCATCCCCACAGGGTCTATGGCGACCGTCTCGCCCTGGAGCCCCGCCTGAGCTGGCCCCTGCGCCGTCCCTGGGGCCATCTGATCCCCGAGGCCCGCCTCTACTACCGCAGCTACTGGCTCCAGGACCCCGGTCCCGGCCAGCCCGACCGCCCCGACCTGTTCGCCCCCAGCCTGAACCTGGACGCCGGCCTGACCTTCGAGCGCAACACGCAATGGTTCGGCCACGGGGCGCTCCAGACCCTGGAGCCCCGTATCTATTACCTGTACACCCCTTACCGCAAGCAAAGCGATCTGCCGGTGTTCGACAGCGCAGAACTGGACTTCACCTTCGCCAGCCTGTTCCTGGCGGATCGTTTCACCGGCCGCGACCGCCTCGGCGACGCCAACCGCCTGAGCCTGGGCCTCACCTCGCGCACCCTGGACGACCGGGACGGCGGGGAACTCCTGCGCCTGAGCCTGGGTCAGATCTTCTACTTTCAGGATCGGCGGGTACAGATCACGGGCGGCGCGGATACCGCCGACACCTCGACCCTGGTCGCCGGGGCCGCGGCGCGCCTGAGGCCGGGCCTGGAGGCCCGCGCCAGCGGGCTCTGGGACCCTGCCCGCGGCCACGAGCAGATCCGCCGCAGCGCCTTCGGGTTGCACTACGCGGGCGGCCACGGCCTGCTCGCCAACGCCGCCTACCGCCTCAACCGCAGCAGCGATCCGGACAACGCCTACGAAGACACCGATGTCTCCTTCTACTGGCCGGTGAACCCCCAGTGGCGCCTGGTGGGGCGTTGGCTCTACTCGCTCAGGCACGAGCAATCCATGGAGACCGTCGCCGGGGTGGAATACGGCCGCTGCTGCTGGCGCCTCCGCGCCCTTGCCCGCAGCCTCACCCTGCGTCCGGACAGCGACCCCGAGTTGTCCCTTCTGGTCCAGGTGGAACTCAGCGGGCTGGGCCGCTTCGGCAACCGCATCGACGAGGTGCTCGAACGCACCGTCTACGGCTATCACCAGGAATAGAAAATGCGCAGACTCCTCATCCTCTGGGCCTTCTGTCTCGGCCTGTTTCCGGCCCTGGCGGCGGCCCGTTACCAACCCATCGACCGCGTCGTGGCGGTGGTCAACGACGATGTCATCACCCAGCAGGAACTGGACCGGCGCATCGACGTGCTGGCCGCCAAGCTGGCCCAACGGGGCGCCCGGCCCCCACGCCCGGCCCTGGAGCACCAGGTCCTGGAACGCCTCATCGACGAGCGCCTCCAGCTCCAGGCCGCCCGCCGCCTCGGCATCCAGGTGGAAGACAGCACCCTGGCCCGGGCCATCGGCAGCATCGCCAGGAAGAACGGCCTGACCCTCGATGAACTGCGCCAGGTCCTCGCAGACGGAGGTATCTCCTTCGCCCGCTTCCGCGAGCGTACCCGCCGGCAGATCCTGTTCAGCCGCCTGCGCGCCCAGGAGGTGGTCAACCGCATCAAGGTGAGCGATCAGGAGATCCGCCACTTCATCGAGAGCCGCACCGGCCTCAAATCCCAGCGCTCCCAGGTGCATCTCCGGCACATCCTGGTGAGCCTCCCCGAGGACGCCTCCCCCGAGGAGATCCAGAAGGCCGAGGCCAAGGCCAAGGGATTGCTGAAACGACTGCGCGCCGGGGCCGATTTCTCGGAGGTCGCCCTGCTCCATTCGGACGGCCGCCATGCCCTGGAAGGCGGCGACCTGGGCTGGATCAAGATCAGCGAGGTCCCCTCCATCGCCGAAGGGCCCGCCAACCGCCTGGAGAAGGGCGGCATCAGCGACCTCATCCGCACCTCCAGCGGCTTTCACATCTTTCAACTCGTCGACTACAAGGGCCTGGAACGGGCCATCGTCACCCAGACCCATGCCCGCCACATCCTCATCCGCACCAACGACCTGATCTCCGACCGGGACGCCCGCACCCGCCTCGAACAACTGCGCTTCCGTATCCTCAGTGGGGAGGACTTCGGCACCCTCGCCCGCTCCCATTCGGACGACACCGCCTCGGCGGTCAAGGGCGGCGATCTGGGCTGGGTCAGTCCCGGCGACACCGTCCCCGAGTTCGAACGGCAGATGGACCGCCTGAGCGAGGGCGAGATCAGCGAGCCCTTCAAGACCCCTTTCGGCTGGCATATCGTCCAGGTCCTGGGACGGCGCGACTACGACAACACCGAGGAACTGCTCAAGAGCCGTGCCCGCGAGGCCATCCGCACACGCAAGGCCAAGGAGGCCACCGACCTCTGGCTGCGGCGCCTGCGGGCCGAGGCCTACGTGGAGGTCCGCCTGGACGAGAACGACGGGTGAGCGTTCCCCGCATCGCCCTCACCCCCGGCGAACCCGCGGGGATCGGCCCGGAACTCTGCGCCCGTCTGGCCCGCGGCCATCCCCGCGCCGAGCTGGTGCTGGTGGCCGATGCCGGCCTGATCCGCCAGCGCGCCGGCCTCGCCCCCGCCCCCTATGACCCCCGCCGCCCCGCCCAGGCGGGCGCCCTGCGCCTGCTCCAGGTGGGCCTGGCCGCCCCCAGCCGCCCCGGCCACCTGGACCCGGCCAACGCCCCCTACGTCCTGGAGACCCTGGGCCGCGCCTGCGACGCCTGTCTCGCCGGGGAGTTCCAGGCCCTGGTCACCGGGCCGGTACACAAGGGGGTCATCAACGACGCCGGCCGCCCCTTCAGCGGCCACACCGAGTTCCTCGCCGAGCGCGCCCAGGCCTGGCCGGTGATGATGCTCACCGCCCCCGGCCTGCGGGTGGCCCTGGCCACCACCCACCTGCCCCTGCGCGCGGTGGCCGACGCCATCACCCGCGAACGCCTGGAGCGGGTGCTGCGCATCCTCCACCGCGACCTGAGGCGGCGCTTCGCCCTCCCCGCGCCACGCATCCTGGTCTGCGGGCTCAACCCCCACGCCGGCGAGGGCGGGCATCTGGGCCGGGAGGAGCGGGAGATCATCGGCCCGCTGCTGGAGGCCCTGCGCCGCGAAGGCATGGCCCTGGTGGGCCCCCTCCCCGCCGACACCCTGTTCGTGCCCCGCCACCTCGAACACGCCGACGCCGTGCTCGCCATGTATCACGACCAGGGCCTGCCGGTGCTCAAGCACCTGGGCTTCGGGCGGGCGGTCAACGTCACCCTGGGCCTGCCCATGGTCCGCACCTCGGTGGATCACGGCGTCGCCCTGGACCTCGCCGGCACCGGTCGCGCCGACCCCGGCAGCCTGCGCGCGGCCCTCGACCTGGCGGTGGAGCTGGCGGGCCGGTCATGAGCCTGCACGGCCTCCTCAAGGCCCTGCTCCTGCCCCCCCTGGGACTGCTCTGGCCCATCCTCCTGGGCGCCTTCTGGTGGCGCCAGCCCGTCGCCCGCGGCCTGGTCCTGGCCGGCGCCCTGGGCCTGCTGGTGCTCGCCCTGCCCATCGTCCCCGCCCGCCTCATGGCCCTGCTGGAGCCCTACCCCGCCCTCAGCGCGAAGGACCTGGCCCACCCCGGGGTCGAGGCCATCGTGGTCCTGGGCGCCGGCCGCTACAGCGATGCCCCCGAATACGGCCATGACGACCTCGGCCCCCTGACGCTGCAACGCATCCGCTACGCCGCCTGGCTGCAAAGGCGCACCCGCCTGCCCCTGGTGGTCTGCGGCGGCAGTCCCCCCAGTGAAAATCCGCCCCTGGCACGGATCATGGCGCGGGTGCTGGAACGGGAGTTCGGGGTGCCGGTGGCGGCGGTGGAAGACCACAGCCGCACCACCCGGGAGAACGCCCACTACGCCGCGCCCATCCTGCGCCGGCACGGCTGGCGGCGGATCTGGCTGGTGAGCCACGCCTGGCACCTGCCGCGCGCGGTGGAGGCCTTCCGGCACGCGGGTATCGAGGTGGTTCCGGCGCCCACCGCGTTCATCCACCGGGACGACCCCGGCACCCAGCCCGGGGACTTCCTGCCCAGCGCCAAGGCCTGGCTGGGAAGCTACTACGCCCTGCACGAACTCATCGGCCGGGCCTGGTATCGGTTCCTGGGGTGGTGGGACGCCACCGTCGGCTGAGCAGGGGGAGATCCCCGTCCTCATGCCGGAGGACAGGGAGGCCCTTTAGGGTCTCAGCGTCTCGTCAAGCGTTCCCACGCCTGCCTGTCGTCCAGGACCCCCGGCCTCACCGCCCACAGACGCGGCAGACGGGGATGGGCCGGATCCTTGCGGCGCCAGAATCCGGGCACCTGCATGGACTGGTTGAGGGCGCAGACCCGGCGATCCCCGCCCCAGGCGTGGGCCAAGCGCTGTTGCAGCTCCTCGAAGGCCCCGGGATCCAGCCCGGCCACGCGCCAGTAATGATGGAAACGGCCCGGCGAGGTCAGCACCGTGACGTGGGGCGGCAGGGGAAAGGCGGCCCTTCCGAGCCCCCGGTCGTCGTCCAGGAACAGGGCGCGCACGCCCACCACGTCGGCCCGTCCACGCCCCCGGCAATGGGTGCTGTTGACGGTGACGCCGATCGCCGCCCCCCGGCGGTTGAGCCGGCACAAGCCGTCCCAGAGGTCCTCCAGGCGGCCGTGCAGCTCACGCTCCAGGGGGTCCCGTCCCGGGACGCGGGTGTAAGGCGTGTCGGAGAAGGTACGGAAGGAAAAGCAGCGGGCGGCGGGGTCCAGGGCCTCGAGAAAGCCCTCGGCCTGATCGAAATCGGGGTCCAGAAGACGCCCTCGATGCATCAGCCAAGCCGCCACCTGGGCGGTCATGGGGTCATGCAGGGCGCGACGATTGATGTTTTTCAATGTGCGGACACGCGCGTTGCCGCAGGATTCCACGGCATCTGGAAAGAGACCTCGAGGCTCCCATGAAAGAGTTCCTGGAAGACGCGCCCTATCCCGTATTCAGCCTCGAGGTCCCCAAGGCCGAGGCGGCGTTCGCTTCGTTCGAGGAGATCCTGGTCTTTCTCAGAAGGCGCATCGACGGCCATCCGGTCGCCCACTTCATCGCCGAGTTCGATCACCTGGCCCACACCCGCGGCCTGGCCGAGGGCCAGGCCGACGAAGCCATCCTGGCCGCCCACAACCTGGTGTTCTGCTTCGGCCTGAGTCTCCCCGAGCCCTCGGCGCTGGCCCTCCGGCCGCGCTCCCTGGGGGTGGCGGAGACCGCCGATGCCTATCATATCAGCTTCATGGAGGCGCCCATGCCCCTGGCCAATCTGGAGATGGAGCGCTGGGCCCGGGCCCTGTGCGGGGAGCCGACGACAGATCACCGCAAGACCGTGCCATCCCATCGAGAAAACGAGGCCCTGTCATGAAGATCGGTATCACCAGCCAGAATTTCCGCACCATCACCGGCCACGCCGGCAAGACCCGGCGCTTCCTCGTCTTCGAGGCCGAGGACGGCGGTGAACCGCGGGAGGTGGACCGCTGGGACCTCCCCAAGGAGATGTCCCTTCATGAGTTCCGTGGCACGGAGCACCCCCTGTTCGGACTCGACTGTCTGATCACCGGCGGCGCGGGAGCGGGCTTCGTCAACCGCCTGGCCAGGCACGGCGTGCGCGTCCTGGTCACCGCCGAGACAGACCCGGCGACCGCAGTCCGCAAGGTCCTCACAGGCGAACCCCTGGCGGCGGCCGCGCCTCACGAACATACCCATTGACTAAGGTCCTTCCCCGAAGAGGATGCAATTCCGGCACGCCCCTGGCACCATGGGGTGGCCCACGAGGTTTCGCCGAAAAACAAAACCCTAGTTATTTACTGGGTAGTTGACGACGACAAACAACGGGTTTCCACAGCCTGGCCGGAGACACGGCCTCGCCCCGAAGACTTGACCCGAGGAGGCAACCATGCTCGATCCCACCATGGTGGAACTGTCGCGGTGGCAGTTCGCCGTCACCGTGCTCTATCACTTCATCTTCGTGCCCCTGACCCTGGGTCTCACCTGGATCCTGGTGATCATGGAATCGGTCTACGTCATGACCGGCCGCGGGATCTACAAACGCATGACCCAATTCTGGGGCAAGCTGTTCGGCATCAACTTCGCCCTGGGGGTGACCACCGGGCTCACCATGGAGTTCCAGTTCGGCACCAACTGGGCCTACTACTCCCACTACGTGGGCGACGTCTTCGGCGCACCCCTGGCCATCGAGGGGCTCATGGCCTTCTTCCTCGAATCCACCTTCGTGGGCATGTTCTTCCTCGGCTGGGAGCGGCTGTCCAAGCGCCAGCATCTGGCGGTGACCTTCCTCACCGCCCTGGGCACCAATCTCTCCGCCCTCTGGATCCTGATCGCCAACGGCTGGATGCAGAATCCGGTGGGCTCCGAGTTCTCCTTCCAGACCATGCGCATGGAGATGACCAGCTTCGCCGAGGTCATCCTCAATCCGGTCGCCCAGGTCAAGTTCATCCACACCGTCTCCGCCGGCTACGTGGCGGCCTCCATGTTCGTCCTGGGGATCAGCGCCTGGTACCTGCTCAAGGGCCGTGACCTCGCCTTCGCCAAGCGTTCCTTCGCGGTGGCGGCCGGCTTCGGCCTGGCCTCGATCCTCTCGGTGATCGTCCTCGGCGACGAGTCCGGCTACGAGGTGGGCGATGTGCAACGCACCAAGCTGGCCGCCATCGAGGCCGAGTGGGAGACCGAAAAACCGCCGGCCGCCTTCACCCTGGTGGGGATGCCCGACAACGAGACCCAGGAGACCCGCGGGGCGGTCAAGATCCCCTGGCTCATGGGCCTCATCGCCACCCGCTCCACCGATACCGAGGTGACCGGGCTCAAGGACCTCATCCGCGAACACGAGCAGCGCATCCGTTCCGGTCAGATCGCCTACGAATACCTGGAGAAACTGCGTCATGGCGAACGCAGCGAGGGCAACATCGGCATGTTCGAGGAGCACAAGAAGGACCTGGGCTATGGCCTCCTGCTGAAGCGCTATACCGACGATCCGGCCCACGCCACCGAGGCCCAGATCGCCCAGGCGGCCAAAGAGAGCATCCCCCGGGTAGCGCCGGTCTTCTGGACCTTCCGGGTCATGGTGGCCGCCGGCTTCACCCTCCTGGTGCTCATCGGCCTGGCCTTCTACTACAACGCCCGCCGGATGATCGAACAGAAGCGTTGGCTGCTGCGCCTCCTGGTCTGGGCCATCCCCCTGCCCTGGATCGCCATCGAGACCGGCTGGTTCGTGGCCGAGTTCGGACGCCAGCCCTGGGCCATCGGCGAGGTGCTGCCCACCTTCCTGGCCACCTCCAGCCTCACCGCCCAGGATCTCGTCTACAGTCTCACCGGTTTCGTGGTCTTCTACACCGGGCTGCTGATCATCGAGATGTGGCTCATGTTCCACTTCGCCCGCAAGGGTCCGGCGAGCATCGACCACCCACCCGCCGCCGGACCGGCCCCCGCCGGCGCCCCCGCACTCGAACTGAAGGACTGAGGAGACGCCCCATGATCCTGGACTACGAAACCCTGAAACTCATCTGGTGGCTGTTCGTGGGCGTCCTGCTCGTCGGCTTCGCCATCACCGACGGCATGGACATGGGGGTGGGCAACCTGCTCCTTCTCATGGGCCGGAGCGACGACGAACGCCGGGTCATGATCAACACCGTGGGCCCCCACTGGGACGGCAATCAGGTCTGGCTGGTGACCGCCGGCGGCGCCCTCTTCGCGGCCTGGCCGGCGGTCTACGCCGCGGCCTTCTCCGGCCTCTATTTCGCCATGCTCCTGGTCCTGTTCGCCCTCTTCTTCCGCCCCCTGGCCTTCGACTACCGCAGCAAGTTCACCGACCCGCGCTGGCGGCGGATGTGGGACTGGGGCCTGTTCATCGGCAGCGCGGTCCCGGCCCTGGTGTTCGGGGTGGCCTTCGGCAACCTCCTTCAGGGTGTGCCCTTCCACCTGGACGAGTTCCTGAGGCCCTATTACACCGGCAGCTTCTGGACCCTGCTCAACCCGTTCGCCCTGCTCGCCGGGCTGGTGAGCTTCGCCATGCTCACCCTGCACGGGGCGATCTGGTTGCAGATGCGCACCGAGGGGGTTCTGGCGCAACGGGCGCGTAGCTGGGTCCGGGTCATGGGCCTGGTGACCCTTGTCAGCTTCATCGCCGCGGGGATCTGGCTGGCCCTGGGGCACGAAGGCTTCCGTATCCTCAAGGCACCCCCGCCGGATGCCATCCCCAACCCCCTGGGCAAGACCGTGGCCATCGTCGCCGGGGCCTGGTTCGACAACTACAAGGCCCTCCCCTGGACCCTGGCCTTCCCGTTGCTGGGGATCGTCGGCCCGGTCCTGGCCATCCTGTTCTCCAAGGGTAACCGGCCGGGCCTGGGATTCGCCGCCAGCGCCTTCGGCATCCTCGGCATCGTCTTCACCGCGGCGGTCTCCATGTTTCCATTCATCCTGCCTTCGAGCACCAACCCGGGGAGCAGCCTCACGGTGTGGGACGCGGTCTCCAGTCAACGCACCCTCACGGTGATGTTCTGGGCGGTGGTGATCCTCCTGCCGATCGTGATCGCCTACACCTCCTGGAACTACTACAAGATGTGGGGCAAGGTCACGACCAAGGACGTGCAGGAGCGGTTCTCCGCCTATTGATCCCATCTCCGACAACAGTGCATCGAGGAAACGACTATGTGGTATTTCGCCTGGATACTGGGCGTCCTGCTCGCCCTGGCCTTCGGCATCATCAACGTGTTGTGGTACGAAGCGGAACAGTGGCAGGGTGAGGCCGCCGACGAGGAATGAGGCCACAGGCATTCCGTCGCGTGTGATTGTATCCCGGCTCGCGTTTCGGAGTTCATATTCCGCGCGGGCATGGCTCAGGAGACTGCGGCGGCAGCCTGGATGAAGGCCGGGGCCTGGAATCCGATGACGCGGGCCGGGGCTGTCATGTCGTTTTTCAAGTGGATGACGTTTCACCCTCCCTGAGGCCCTTTCTCTTTCATGCCCTTGAACCGCCATACCGGGCCCCACCCATGACCGATCCCGCCCGCTGGCTCAGGGCCCGCCATGACCTCGCCGGTCCCTGGCCGAAACGGTCCACCGCCCTGCAACTGGGCAATGGCTGGCTGCTCATCCTCCAGGCCTGGTTGCTCGCCCGCATCATCGAGCTGGCCAGCTTTCACCAGGCCGGCCTGGCCGATGTCCGCGGTCTGCTCTTCACCCTGCTCGGCCTGTATCCCTTGCGGGCCCTGCTCGCCTGGGGGGGCGACCTGGCCGCCCATCGCGGCGCCGCCGAGGCCAAGTCCCGCCTGCGCATGGATCTCGCCCGCCACCTGTTCGCCCTGGGCCCGCTGCGCCTGGGCGGGCAATCCAGCGGCGGCCTGGCCCCTGCCCTGGTGGACGGGATCGAGGCCATGGAGCCCTATTTCGCCCGCTTCCTGCCGGCCATGGCCTTCACCGCCCTGCTGCCCCTGTCCATCCTCCTCCTGGTGTTGCCCCTGGACTGGATCTCGGGCCTCACCCTGTTGCTCACCGCCCCCTTGATCCCCTTCTTCATGATCCTCGTGGGCAAGGGCGCCGAACGCCTCAACCAACGCCAGTGGCGGCGTCTCGCCCGGCTCTCGGCGCGCGCCCTGGAGGCGCTCCAGGGCCTCGCCACCCTCAAGCTGCTGGGCGCCGCCCGGGCCGAGTCCGAGGTCCTGCGCCGCCTCTCGGAGGACTACCGCCGGGCCACCCTCGAGGTCCTGCGGGTGGCCTTTCTGTCCTCCCTGGCCCTGGAGTTCTTCGCCACCGCCAGTATCGCCCTGGTGGCGGTGGGCATCGGCTTCCGTCTCCTCTGGGGACAGATGGCCTTTCTCGACGGCCTGTTCATCCTCCTGTTGGCGCCCGAGTTCTACCTGCCCCTGCGCACCCTGGGCGGCCATTATCATGCGCGCATGGAGGCCATCGGCGCCGCCGAACGGCTGCTGGAGGTCTTCGCCCTGTCGCCCCCCGCCCCGCCCGCGGCCCCGGCCCCCGTCCCCGACCTGCGGGCCAGCCCGCTCCGCCTGCAGGGGGTGTATTTCGCCTACGCCCCGGGACGCCCGGCCCTCGCCGGCCTGGATCTGGAGATCCAGCCGCGGCAGCGGCTCGCCCTGATCGGTCCCAGCGGGGCCGGCAAGAGCACCCTGTTCCACCTCCTGCTGGGCTTCGCCGGGCCCGATGCGGGACGCATCCTGGTGGCCGACACCCCCTTGCCGGCACTGGATCCGGCGGCCTGGCGCCGCCACACCGCCTGGCTCCCCCAGAACCCCCGCCTGTTCGCCGGCAGCCTGCGCGAGAACCTGTGCCTGGGCCTGGAGCGGCCCTCCGCCCCCGCGGGGAGTGAGCCGATCGACGACGGGGCCCTGTGGCGGGCACTCGACCAGGCCCAGGCCCGGGACTTCGTGGCCGCCCTGCCGGGCGGCCTCGACAGCCGGGTGGGGGAACGGGGGAGCGGCCTCTCGGGCGGCCAGATCCAGCGCCTGGCCCTGGCCCGGGCCTTCCTCCGCGATGCCCCCCTGGTGTTGCTCGACGAGCCCACCGCGAGCCTGGATCCGGACAACGAGACGCGGGTGCAGGCGGCCATCGACGCCCTCGCCCGGGGGCGTACCCTGGTGGTGATCGCCCACCGCCTCGACACCCTGGAACACGCCGACCGCATCCTGCTCATGGACCAGGGGCGCATCCGTGCCGCGGGCGACCACCAGGCCCTGATGGCCGATCCCCTCTATCGGCACTTGCTGGAGGCCTTCGGCAAATGAGCGAACTCATCCGCCTCCTCGGCCTGGCCCGGCCCTACGCCGGCTGGCTGGCCCTGGGGGTGTTCGCCTCCCTGGTCACCCTGCTGGCCAACGTCACCCTCATGGCCCTGTCCGGCTGGTTCATCGCCGCCATGGCCCTGGCGGGAGTGACCGGCGCCAGCCTGAACTACTTCACCCCGGCGGCCCTCATCCGCGCCTGCGCCATCCTCCGTACCGGCGGCCGTTACGGCGAGCGCCTGGCCACCCACGACGCCATCCTGCGCCTGCTCTCGCACCTGCGCCTGTGGACCTTCGAGCGCCTGGAGCCCCTGGCCCCGGCGGGGCTGATGGCGCAGCGCGGCGGCGACCTCCTGAGCCGCATCGGCGCCGACATCGACACCCTGGACGAGTTCTATCTGCGCGTCCTGGTGCCGGTGCTCACCGCCCTCTTCGCCGTCGCCCTCATCGGCCTCGCCCTGTGGACCTTCGATGCCGGCCTGGCCCTGCTCCTGGTGAGCCTGCTCGTCCTGGGCGGGGTCCTGATCCCGGCCCTGGGCCGCCTAGGGGCACGCCGGGCGGTCCACGACCAGGTCCGCCAGGCCGCCCGCCTGCGCGCCCTGGCGGTGGAAGGCCTCCAGGGTATGGCGGAACTCCTCGCCCTCGGCGGCGAGCGGCGGCTCCTCGAACGCCTGGAGACGACCCAGGCCACCCTCGCCCGCGCCCAGCGACGCGGCGCGGCCGTCGCCGCCGGAAGCCGGGCCGCCCTCGGCCTCAGCGCCCAGCTCGCGGTCTGGTTCGCCCTCTGGCTGGCCATCCCCCTGGTCCGCGACGGTGGCCTCGCCCCGCCCGAGCTGAGCATGGTGGCCCTGCTCTCCCTGGCCGCCTTCGAGGCGGTGACACCCCTGCCGGCGGCCTTCGAGTCCTGGGACCGCACCCTGACGGCGGCGCGCCGGGTATTCGGGCTCACCGACCGCCCCCTGCCCGTGCCGCCCCCTACAGGGCCTTCCCCCATACCCGGAGACAACGGCATCCGTATCCGCGACCTGGCCTTCCGCTACGCCCCGGACGCCCCCTGGGTCTTCGAGGGCCTGGACCTGGACATCCCCGCGGGGCTGCGCCTGGGGATCCGGGGGCCCTCGGGGTGTGGCAAGAGCACCCTCGCCCACCTCCTGCTGCGCTTCCACGACCCCGACCGTGGGCACATCGAACTGGGCGGCCACGACCTGCGCCGCTACCACGGCGAGGACCTCTACCGCCGGATCACCCTGGTCTCCCAACAGACCCGCCTGTTCACCGGCACCCTCGGCGACAACCTGCGCCTGGCCCGCCCCGAGGCCACCCCGGAGGAGCTGGCCGCGGCCTGCCGCGCGGCCCGTCTGGAGGCCTTCATCGACGCCCTGCCGGAAGGTTACGACACCTGGATCGGCGAGGCCGGGCTGCGACTCTCCGGCGGCCAGATGCGCCGTCTGACGGTGGCCCGCGCCCTGTTGCGGGAGGCCCCCGTCCTGATCCTCGACGAACCCACCGAGGGCCTGGACGCGCTGACCGAGCGGGACCTCCTGGATGCCCTAGGCGCCCTTCCACGGGACCGCACCCTGATCCTCATCGCCCACCGGCGGGTCATGCCCGCGTGGCTGGATACGGTGCTGGACCTGGAAGACCCGCCGTTACGCCGGGGCCGCCCTGAATCCCCGGGAAGTTGATATGATCTGCGCAGACCAACCCGAAACCACCACGCCATGCCCCTGAGCTTCCAGGAGTTCCGCGCATGGGAACCCCACCAGCAAGGCCGCCACGAGTTTCTGGCGGGCGAGGTGGTGGCCATGACGGGCACCAGCGACCGCCATAACACGGTCTCCCTGAACCTCGCCTTCGCCCTGCGGGAGCGCCTGCGGGACGGCCCCTGCCAGGTGTTCATGGCCGATGTGATGGTCCGGGTGGAGGCCGCGGACGCGGCCTTCTACCCGGACGTCTTCGTCACCTGCGCCGAGGCGGACCGGGCCGATCCCTACGTCAAGCGGGAACCCTCGGTGGTCATCGAGGACAAATTCGATGCCTATCGGCGCCTGCCCAGTCTGCAGGAATACATTCTGGTGGATCCTGAACGACCGCGCGTCGAGGTCTTCCGCCGCAATCCCGGAGGGCAATGGCTGGTGGATACCCTGGGGGCGGGTGGAACCTTGAGGCTCGGCGCCCCCGCCCTGGAGATCCCCATGACGGAGATCTACCGGGACTGACGTCCAGGAGGATCCACCGCCCTGTCCATCGCGTCATCCCCCCGTTTTTCATGGCGCACCCGGCCTCTCTCCTCCCTGAGCAGGGCGGACATCAGGCACCGCCTCGATCCTCCAATCCCTCCCCAGCGCACGGATATCCCGGATCTTCAGCGCCACCCGGTCCCCCATGCGCCTGATGGCGGGCAGGCTGAACAGCCCGCGGGCGCTGTCGCCCATGAGGTGGGGGGCCATGTAGATCAGCAACTCGTCCACCCAACCGCCATGGAGCATGGCCCCGGCCAGGGTGGGACCGGTCTCCAGCATGACCTCGTTGATCTCCTGGCCGGCGAGGAAGCGGAGGGTGGACTCGATATCCACCTGACCGCCGGATTCGGGCAGCGCCTCGACCCGGGCGCCGGCACCCTCGAGACGGGCCCGCCCGACGGGGGCGGGTTCCAGGCAGACCACCAGGGTCTCGCCCGGGAGTTCCAACATCCGTGCGTCCGCAGGCATGCGCAGACGCGAATCGAGCACCACGCGCAGGGGGGAGGGAAACACGCCGGCCTCCTCCACCCCCTCGAGCGCGGCCGGATCGAGGCGCACGTCGAGCGAGGGATCGTCGGCCAGGACGGTACCGATACCGGTGACAATGGCATCGGAGCGGGCCCGCAACCGATGCACGTCGCGCCGCGCGGCCTCGGCGGTGATCCACCGGCTCTCGCCATCGGCCAGGGCGGTACGGCCTTCGAGGCTCATGGCGAGCTTGCAGCGCACCCAGGGCAGGCCCCGCGTCATGCGCTTGACGAAACCGGGATTGAGGGCCCGGGCCTCGGCCTCGAGCACCCCCACCCGGACCTGGATCCCCGCGGCGCGCAGGCGATCGAGGCCACCCCCGGCCACCAGGGGGTTGGGGTCCTCCATGGCCGCCACCACGCGGGAGACGCCGGCCGCCACCAGGGCGTCGGCACAGGGCGGGGTCCGCCCGTGGTGACTACAGGGCTCGAGGGTGACATAGGCCGTGGCGCCCCGGGCGGCCTCGCCGGCGGCCTCCAGGGCCACGCGCTCGGCATGAGGAGCGCCGGCGCGGTGATGCCAGCCCTCCCCCACCACCTGCCCCTCCTTCACCAGGACACAGCCGACCCGGGGATTGGGACGGGTGGTGTAGAGGCCCTTGCGGGCCAGGCGCAGGGCCCGCGCCATCCAATGGGCGTCGGGCATCGGGTTCATGCCCCCTCCCCGGAGTCCAGCAGGTCGCGCTGGGCACGGCGGGCCTCGGGGGTGAGTTCCTGGGCGAGGCTGTCCACCAGCTCGCGGAAGGCCTCGATGTCCTCGAAGGCCAGATAGACCGAGGCGAAACGCACGTAGGCCACGTGGTCGAGATCACGCAGGGCGCCCATGGCGAGGTCGCCGATCAGGCGGGAGGGGATCTCGTCCCGCCCCGAGGTGGCGAGGCGATGCTCGATCCGGCGGATGGCGGTGTTCAGGTCCTCGGTGGACACCGGACGCTTCTCCAGGGCGCGGGCCATGCCGGTACGCAGCTTCTCCGGGTCGAAGTCCACCCGCAGACCATCGCTCTTCACCACCCGGGGGAGTCGCAGTTCGGCGACTTCGAAGGTGGTGAAGCGTTCGCCGCAATCGGGACAGCGGCGCCGGCGGCGTACCCGCGCGCCATCCGGGGTGAGGCGGGAATCCACCACCTTGGTGTCATCGGCGCCGCAGAAGGGGCAGTGCATTGCTATACCCGTCGCACGTGAATATTTCCGTCCTTCGGTCCGTAAACGGCACTTCCCTGTGCCACTCCTCGTTTTTCGAGGGTGTTCCTCGTGCCCCTGGGCAAGGCGCGGAAGCGAGTCATAGCGGGGACTATGGCGAGCTTTCGCAACACCGCCCAGGGGTGCGAGGGGCGGCCGCAGTAGCGAAATATTCGCGTGCGACGGGTATACATTGCTCAGGCATACACGGGGAAGCGCCTGCACAGGTCCAGGACTCGGCCCTTGACGCGCACGATCACGTCCCCATCGCCCCGTGACTCGATGATCTCGCACATCCACTCCGCCAGGTCACGCGCCTCCTCCATGCCGAGCCCGCGGGTGGTGATGGCGGGAGTGCCCACGCGAATACCGCTGGTCACGAAGGGCGATTGGGGATCGTTGGGCACCGCGTTCTTGTTCACGGTGATGTTGGCCGCCCCCAGCCAGGCATCCACGTCTTTGCCGGTGAGGCCTTGCCCGATGAAGCTCACCAGGAACAGGTGGTCGTCGGTCCCACCGGAGACCACGTCGAAACGATGCGCCTGGAAGACCCCGGCCATGACCTGGGCATTGGCGACGACCTTGCGTTGGTAGTCCTTGAAGTCCGGCTGCATGGCCTCCTTCAAGGCCACCGCCTTGGCCGCGATGACGTGCATCAGGGGGCCGCCCTGGATGCCCGGGAAGACGACCGAATTGAGTTTCTTCTCGATCTCCGGGTTGGCCCTGGCCAGGATGAGACCGCCACGCGGGCCACGCAGGGTCTTGTGCGTGGTGGTGGTGGTCACGTCGGCGATCTGCACCGGACTGGGATAGAGCCCGGCGGCGACGAGGCCCGCCACATGGGCCATGTCCACCATCAGCCAGGCACCCACGTCGTCCGCGACCTGGCGGAAGAAGGCCCAGTCCACGACCCGGGAGTAGGCGGAGAAACCGGCCACGATCATCCGCGGACGATGTTCCTCGGCCAGGGCCCGGACCTGGGCATAGTCGATCTCGCCGGTGGCGGAATCGAGGCCATACTGGACCGCGTGATAGATCTTGCCCGAGAAGTTGGGCTTGGCGCCATGGGTGAGGTGGCCGCCGTCGGCCAAGGCCATGCCGAGCACGGTATCGCCGGGCTGGCACAGGGCCATGTAGACAGCGGCATTGGCCTGGGAGCCCGAATGCGGCTGGACGTTGGCATAGTCGGCCCCGAACAAGGCCTTGGCCCGCTCGATGGCCAGGGCCTCGGCACGGTCCACGTACTCACAACCGCCGTAATAGCGCTTGCCGGGATAGCCCTCGGCGTACTTGTTGGTGAGCACCGAACCCTGGGCCTCCATCACCCGGGGGCTGGCATAGTTCTCCGAGGCGATGAGTTCGATGTGCTCCTCCTGACGGCGCTCCTCGTCCCGGATGGCCTGCCAGAGTTCGTCGTCGAAACCCTCGATCCGCATGTCTTTGCTGAACATGGCGCCTGTGTCGCTCCGTGTGCGGTGGAAAGCGGACGATTATACCCGTCGCCCACGGAATTTCAGGGTGCCCGGACACGCCGGGGTGATGAACCACTTGAACGAAACGTGAAGATCCCTTCGCAACGGGGCACCGGTCCGCCACGAGACGGCCCGGCAGATCCCGCTGGAGAGATGACCTATGCCTTGCTTTTCAAAATGATAGATCCGTAGTTGGAGGACTTGGCACAGTCTCTGCGACGCACAGGGCAGGCCCCACCGGCCCGCGCTCGAACCCGCGGCCATCAGGAACCCGGACATGAACGAGACCCTCGCCGCCACCCCCCCGCCCTGAACCGCGGATCCGCCGTCAACGCCGGTGGCGCGGCGTGGCCGACCCGACATGAGCGGCATGTCCCCCCGGACAGGGGGTCTCCCCCTATCGAAGATGCCGCGGGACCCACTGTATAAGGAGGCGCCCAATGGAATCTCTCCAGACCCAGGATCTGGCCCTGGAGGTGGCCTTTCACGGCAGCCTCTTCGCGGACCTCATCTGGGCGTTCATCGTCGGCGGACTGGTGGCCTTCGCGTCCTCCCTCTTCCAGCGCCGCAAGTAGCGGGACAGGCCTCCAGACTCACAAATGGCGTTGCGCCCAGGCCACCAGGTTGCGCGCGTCCAGGGCGCCGGACATACGGTCGGCCTCCTGACCCTTCTTGAAGAGCATCAGGGTCGGGATGGAGCGGATGCCGTACTGCATCGCGATGGCCTGGTTCTCCTCGGTGTTGACCTTGAGCAGACGCATGCGCGGCTCCAGGACCCGCGCGGCCTCTTCGAATGCCGGGGCCATCATCCGGCAGGGGCCGCACCAGCTCGCCCAGAAGTCCACCAGCACGGGGATATCGTTGCGCTGGACATGCCTCTCGAAGCGGGCCTGATCCACTGACAGGGGATGACCCACGAACAGGGGTTCGTGGCAGCGGCCGCACTTGGCGCCGGCGCCGAGCCTTTCCGCGGGTACCCGGTTGACGCTGCCGCAATGAGGACAGACGATATGCAAGGCGTCGTTCATGGGATTGTCCCTGGTTGAAAAACGGTACCTCCGACAATGGGTCCCCCCCGGACGGGATTCAAGGGCGGACAGGGCTGGAAAACGACCGCGGCCGCCCCTATCTGAGGGGCATTCGGAACCCCTATCGAGAGAGCACAGTATGGCCGTTTCACCCTATATCGTCGATGTCACCCGGGATAAGTTCGAGTCGGTGGTCCTGGAGGGCTCCCGCGAGCGCCCGGTACTGGTGGACTTCTGGGCGAGCTGGTGCGGCCCCTGCCGGATGCTGGCCCCGATCCTCGAGTCCCTGGCCGACGCCTATGCCGGAAAGCTTCTGGTGGCGAAGATCGATACCGAAAAGGAGCAGGAGCTGGCCATGCAGCATGGCATCCGTTCCATCCCCACGGTAAAGCTGTTCCGGGACGGGCGCGAGGTGGACGCCTTCATGGGCGCCCTGCCCGAGTCCGAGATCCGCGCCTTCGTGGAGAAACACCTGCCGCGTGAGGCCGACAGGCTCCTGGAGCAGGCCGAGGCCGCCCTGGGCCAGGGCGCGCTGGATGCCGCCGCCGCCCTGATAGAACAGGCCGCCCGGGACGATCCCGAGTATCCACGCACCCTCCTCGCCCAGGCCCGTCTCCAGGCCGCCCGGGGCGAGTTCGATGCCGCCGAAGCCAGCCTCCGGCGCCTGCCCCTGGACCACCAGGACAACCCCGAGGTGCAGGCCATGCGTGCGCGGATGCTGTTCCAAAGGGTCGCCGCCGCCGCGCCCCCCGCCGAGGAACTGAAGGCGGCCCTGCGGAAGGACCCGAACGATCCCGAGGCCCGCTATGCCCTGGCCGCCCGGGAGGTGCTCGCGGGTGACCACGCGGCCGCCCTCGAAGACCTGTTGAAGATCATGGCGGGCCATCGCCAATGGCGCGACGACCAGGCGCGCAAGGCCATCCTCGCGGTGTTCCAGCTACTCGGCAATCAGGGGGATCTGGTCAGCAAATACCGGGCGCGCATGACCTCCCTGCTCTTTTGAAGCGCCGTGGAGGCCCCGCGCCCGGCGCCTCCCGGGTTCAGGCCGCCGTGGCCGGAATGAAGGCCATAGGCCGGAATCCGGGCGACGGCGGGCCGGAGATGCGAAAGACCCGATGGTGGGCGGCATGGCGGGCGCGCCCGCGTGGCAGCCTCCCGGGGTTCCGCTGCGCTCCATCCGGGCTGCGATCTGAGTCGCCGCTATACCCCCAGGTTCACAGCAGCGGCTGCCGCCAATAGATATCCGCCAACACCAGCACCGCATACCCCAGTTGCAACTGGGCGGTACGGGCCAGCAGGCCATTCAGCCAGGCGCCAGGGGGGCGCCGCCAAAGGGTCGCGGTCGCCCACAGGGCGGCCGGCAGGAGCAACAGGGGGAGATACAATCGTTCCCAGGCCGCGACGGCAAAGGGCGCCAACACCAAGGCCCCATACAGGCGGCGACTCGGCGGCCTCCCCAGGAGCACCGCCAGGGTGCATTTCCCGGTCTGCCGGTCCTGATCCATATCGCGGTAGTTGTTGACCAGCAGGACCGCCGCGGCGAGGGCGCCAAGGGCGGTCCCCTGGGCCAAGGCCATCGCGGACACCGTGGCCACCTGGAGATAGAAACTCCCCGCCACGGCCACCCAGCCGAAGAACAGGAACACGCAGATCTCGCCCAGGGCACGATAGGCGAGCGGCCGGGGGCCGCCGGTGTAGGCGATCCCCACCGCCACGGCCAGGAGGCCGGCCATCAGCAAGGGCCAGCCCCCGCGCCACACCAGGTAGAGGCCCGAGAGCACGGCGAGCCCGAAGCAGATCAGGGCGGCGCGGTGGACCGTACCGGCATCGAGCCAGCCCCGGGCCACCACCCGTGCCGGCCCGAGGCGTTCCGGTCCGTCCGCGCCGCGACGGAAATCCGCGGCGTCGTTGTGCAGGTTGGCCCCGATCTGGAGCAGCAGGGCGGTCGTCAGGGTCAGGGAAAAGACCAGGGGATCGAACCGTCCGGCCTGGAGCCAGCCCAGCCCCGCCCCCAGGATCACCGGCGTCAGGGAGAGCGACAGGGTGCGTGGTCGGATCGCCAGCCACCACACCCCGAGGGCCCTGGGCCTGCCCTCGATCCCCGGCATCCCTCAGTCCGCGGCGACCGAGGTCCCGGGGGCCAACAGGGGCAGGACCTTGTCGGCGAAGACCTCGTCGTTCAGCAACCCCCGGTAACGCCACACCACCCGCCCCCGGCGATCCAGGAGGACACTGTAGGGGATCATGCGCCGGGTATCCCCCCAACGCTCCAGGATCCCCGACATGGGATCGGCCACCAGCACCGGATAGACGATTCCCAGGGAGCGTCGCACGTTGGCCAGTTTGCGTGGCGCGTCCACGCCGATGCCCAGGATCTGGAGACCACGACCGGCGTACTCCTTCTGATAACGGATCAGATCGTCGATCTCATACATACAGGGCGAGCACCAACTGGCCCAGAAGTTGAGCAGGATCACCCGACCCCGCCATTCGTCCAGGGTGCGGGTCCTGCCCGTGAGATCCGGCAGGGCAAGGGACGGAGCGGACTCACCGCCGGCCATCCCCGGAGCGGCCGCAGGGGCATTGGGGCCCGTACTGAAGGCATATCCCGCCAGGCCCACCCCCATCACCGCGAGCGTGCCCAGGGTCCAGACCCACCGCGGGCTCATCATTGCCTCCCCCCGTCGGCGGGGATCTTCCAGGCCACCCGGTACTTGCCCGCCAATTCCTCCACATAGGCGGCCATGCGCTCGTTGATGAGGGCCTGGCGCAGGCGCTCGCGCACGGCCACGAAGGGCAGGGTCTCACCGGGGCGCCGCTCCACGATCATTGCGAGATGATAGCCGAGGGGGGTCTTCACCACCGCGCTCACCTCGTTGTCGGCCAGGCCGGCGAGGGCCTTGGCCAGGGCCGGATAGCCACTGCCCTGTTTCACCCAGCCCATGTCCCCCAGGTGCTTGCGCCCATAGGGATCGATGCTGTACTCGCCGGCCAGGCGGAACAGGCTCTCCCCCCCGAGGATACGCTTGCGCAGGGCCTCCGCCTCGCCACGGGTGCGCACCACCAACTGCCCCAGGTGCCAACGTTCCCGCAGGCGGGCGTATTCCGGATGGGCCGCGAGATAATCCCGCAGCACCTGGTCGTCGGGCACCCATTCCGCCTCCTTGCGCTCGGCCAGGAAGGCCGGCAGGCGTTCGCGATCGTAGGCGGCCATCCGGCGGCTCAGATCGACTCCCTCGTCCTCGGCCGCCTTGGCGGCCAGGACCAGTTCGGCGCGCTTGTAGAGCCGATCCTCGATCCAGGCCGGGGTGACGCCTTTGGGATCCTCGGAGCCCAGGGCATCGGCGAGGGTGATGCGCAGGCCATCGCCTTCGGCCAGCACGGTGTCCGGAGGGGCGTCCCGGCTGATCCGGTCGCTATGGAACACCAAGTGATAACGTCCCTTCAGGGCCTTGAGGGTCAAGGCCTTGATGGTGCGGAAGCGATCCACCCGGTAGGCGGCACGGGCGGCCTCCTGGGCATCCGCATCGTCCGGGTACTGCTCGTGGATGGCCTGGAGGACATCCGCGGGGATCTCGATCCGGGCCTTCAGGTCGGCCATATAGCGGCGATAGAGCATACCGAGGCGGAAGGCGTCGCGCTCACGTATATAGGCCGGGTCCCGGTCGAGGCCCTGAGCCTTGGCCTCCTGAAGCAACAGGCGCTGCACCACCAAGCGATGCAACAACTGCTTGCGCAAGGCGGCCTGATCCTCAGGCTCCATGGAGGGCATCTGGGTGGCGAAGGGTGAACTGGCCTCCGCCCGTTGGAGATCGTCGGCGGTGACCTGAAGGGCCCCCACCTGGGCCAACACCCTGGGGGCGGCGTTGGCGTGGATCTGACTGGAAAAGACGAGGATCGCGGCCGCCAGGCCGCGGGAGAAAGAGTGCTTCAATCGCATGGAGCGATACCTCTGTGGGTGGTGTTCATAGGGTCCCTTCTCTGCCTTCTGTCTTCCGTTCACCGCCGTCTGACGCGAAAAGGCCGGACGATGTCCGGCCTGAAGGGGGCCCGGTCGTCCCTGACCGGTGGCAGGCGACCTCAGTCGTCGTCCTCGTCCGGGATCGCCCCGCCCTGGTCGGGCGCCGTCCCGTGCATCCACTGCACCGCCAGATCATAGTCGTTGGCGATCGGCTTGCCCTTCCAGTAGTAGTCCTTCTTCTTTGGATCGGCGAGGTAGGGCACACCGTGCTCGTTCACCTCGTGACAGGCCGCGCACACGAAGGGTCCATGGGAACCGTCCGGGTTGTACTGCGGGGCCTGGCGATAGGTGGTGAGGTCGGTGTGCGGCGTCACCGGGTAGAGACCGTGGATGGACTCGTGACAGGATTGACAGGCCAGGCCTGCGTGCCCCTTGGCATAGCGCATCTCGCTGTACTTGCCGGGCTGGTTGATGGGGAAGGCGACCCCACCCTGACCTTCCACGAAGGGCGCGGCATGGCAATCGGCGCAGTGCGGGACGCCCGGCGACAACCAGTAGTCACGCCCCTGGGTGGCCGCATCGTAGGGCACCGCCGCGGCGCCGGTTGCCCCCGCCGGCAAGGACAACGACTTGGGATCCACCGCCGGGTTGGCGGAGAGGATACTGACGTTGATGTCGCCGTCTTCGTCCTTGGTCACCAGCGGGCCCTTGCCCTTGAGGGCGATCACCGCGATGTCGGGGACCAGACGCTTCTTGGCCCAGGTGCGCAGGATCATGGACTTTCCGGGGGTGTCGTTCCCCTTGGCGTCCAGCACCACCTTGGGGTCCATCATCGCCTCGAGTTCCTTCATGCTCACGCCGATGCCCTTGGCGATCTGCTTCAGGGACTTGTTGCGCAGGGTCGTCCCGGTCTGCAGGAAGGCGTTCTTCAGGTTGTCGCGCTGGTAGAGTTCACGCGAGAGCTGAGTGTGGCAGTTGGTGCACCACAGGCCCTTGCCGCCCTTGCCGTTGCCGATCATGGAGACATTCTCCTGCAGCCAGGTGCCGATGGCGTTGAGGTGCTCGGGGGTGCCCACGCCGTCCTTCTCCTTGAAGGGGTTGGAATGGACGTCCCGGCCCACGTAACAACCGCCGGCGGCGTCGCGGTTGTCCCCGTCCGCATAGGCGTTCTTGCCGTCGGGGGTGATGGGATAGCCGAACATGCTGCCGTCCTGACGGTGGGCCGGATGGCAACCCTGACAGGTACCGGTACGGCCGTGGCTGTCCGGATTCGGCGCATGGGTGAGATGCACCGTATGAATGGCCTCCGTCAGGGCCGGCGGGGTCTTGGTCTTGCCGGTCTTCGGATCCTTGAAGGGCTTGGCAGTCAGGACAGCGATGACATTGTCCGCGTGGCACTTCTGGCACAGCACTGGATCACGGCCCAGGCGGTTGTGGGTGGCCCGGCTGTTGGGATCGTAGTTCTTCAGGAACTGGGTGCCGACGTCGTCGTCGTGCATCTGCAGAATGGAGACCGAGGTGGCCTTGAGGTTGGCGATCCAGTCGGAGGCCCCCAGCCCCTTCCAGAAGGCGCGTTCCTGCTTGTAGAGCTGATATTTGTCGCCGTTGGCCCGGTCGTTGCTATGACAGTTGGCGCAGTTGGGCACGTCGATGGGGCTGGTGCCCACGAAGGTGATGGGCCGGCCGTAGTGGCTGTCCAGCACCGGGCGTCCGGTATCGGCATCCACCAGACTCACCCAGGTCTCCTGGAAGGGTTGGATGTCGCTCTCGGTGAGGGTCAGGATATCTTGGGCCGCCGCCTTGTCGGTGAAGGGGGTGAGCGGCAGGCCGAGGGCGTCCCAGATACCGGGGTTGGTCAGGACGATGGGCACGTTGTCCAGGACCGGCGACTTGGTGAAGACGATGGTGCCCTTCTCGCCCGTGTAGTGCAGATGGCCGCCGTGCATGGGGCTGGGCACCGCGGCGCCGGCAGGACCGTTGTCCCTGGGGACGGGGATGTCCAGACCCACCACCTTCTTCTCGGAGTCCTTGCTGGTACCCTTGGGATTGCTGCCCTTCAGGTCTTTGTAGACGTAGAGGTGGGTCCAGTAGGCGTTGGCCACGTTCTCGTTCTTGGTGTACTTGCCGTCACCGTTGACGTCGTAGGGGACGTCCCAATACTTGAGCTTGTTACCCTCGGAGTAGGTGTTGCCGACGAAGCCATAGGCCAGCTTGAAGCGCTTCTTGCCGTCCACCACCACGGTGTGGTCGTCCTCATCCGCTTCGAGCAGTTCCGGGTACTTCTTGCGGCCGGTGGCGGTCTTGATGACCTGAGCCTGGACCGAGTTGTAGGGCGGCAATACGCAGCAGTAGGTGAAGTCGAAGCCGGTACAATGCATCCCCAGCTCGTAGTTGATGGTGATGTTGTAGTCGTTCTTGGGCTTGCTGGGATCGGCCGCCACCGCCGGGCCGCGATAGTTGATGTTGCCCTCGGGCGCCACCAGGCTGGGCTTCGGTGAGGGCGCGGGCGCGGCGGCGGCCGCCGCGGGCTGGGGCGCCTGATCGGTCGCGCAGCCCGTGGTCACCGCCGCCGCCAGGGCCGCGAACACCATGCTCTTTCGTAACATAGGATCTCCCCCTTTTCGGGACGTAGAAAATGGAAGGGACTGAATGCCAGAGGCACCGGGGACATGGTGCCCCCGCTATTGTTGTTCTCTTGGATCTTCGATCCGAGACGGCCGCGTCCCGACCGTACTCGTGGGAGAGTAAATAGCAGATTGCCCGGGTGATTTCAAACGGCGACGCCATGACGAAACGCAATCACTGGCCTTGCAGGGCCCCAGGCCTCACCCAGAAATGTGAACCAGTGGCCATTTTCCACACAGAGTGGGCGGGGTTACGGAACGTCCCGGGATGACGCATACTTTCCGCTACAGTGGTACAGGTACTCGATCTCTAGACTCCAGGAGCCAACGATGGACATTCTCATACTCCGCCATGCCATCGCCGAAGACCGGCTCATCTTCGCCGCGTCCGAGGCCAACGACGATCTGCGTCCCCTCACCGGCCGCGGCCGCCGGCGGATGGAGCGGGGCGCCCAGGGAATACGCCGGGTCCTGCGGCGAATCGACATCATCGCCACCAGCCCCTTGGTACGTGCGACCGAGACGGCCACGATCCTGGCCCGCACCTACCTGGAGGCACCGGAACTGGTGGAACTCCCCACCCTTGCGCCGGGAATCGACCCGGCCGAGACCACACGCTGGCTCGGGACCCAACCTCCGGAAGCGGTGGTGGCCCTGGTGGGACATGAACCCGACCTGTCTTCGTTGCTGGCCTGGCTCACCACCGGCGGCCGCGAGGGCTTCACCCACCTGCGCAAGGCCGGGGCCGCCCTGGTGCATTGTCCAGGTGAGCCGGAAGCGGGTGGCGGTCAACTCCAATGGCTGGCGACCGCCAAACAATTGCGTCTCCTCGGTGAGCGGACCCTTGCGCCCTGATCCCCGGGATTTCCCGAGGTATACCGCCCACCCTTTCTTTGGGCATAATCCCGTCTACCTGGACTCCAGGTCCAGCGAGAATGTACCCAAAAGACAATGTATCCCAGACCTGAGTGGAGGAAACCCCATGGCAGAACTCTTTTCCGACGAATGGATGAAACAACTCAAGGACGCCTGGAACGCAGAACCGGAGGTCAAGGACAGGCTCGCGGAGATTGGCTTCAATTCGGTCATCACCTGTGGCTTCAAGGATGAGGAGCAACCCCGCGGAGTGTTCGTGGTGGAGAACGGCGAATGCGTGCGCGCCGGCACCTACAACGGAGAGGAGCCCGACTGGGATATGCGCGCCGACAAAAAGGACTGGATGAAGTGGGTCGAAAAGGGGATCGGCATGGCCGGCATGGGCATGGCCTTCACCACCGGCAAGCTCAAATTCCTGAAGGGCGATTTCAAGGGCATGATCAAGGATCCGCGCATGGCCGGCCCTTTCGTCAAGAGCTTTGGTCTGATGAAGCAGATCGGCGCCGAATGACACTTTGATCCCTATGGGATTGCGCATAGGAGCGGCACTGACGGGGGCATTGCTGTTCCTCGCCGCCTGTACCGAGGTGTTGAACCGACCGGAGATCGAGCCACCGGTGGTCTACCTCAGTTCAGCGGAAGCCACGGACCCCGCCCATCCTGAGGCGGGCTATCGCCTCACCCTCAGGGTGCGCAATCCCAACGCCATGCCACTGCCCATCCTGGGCCTGCGCCTCCGGTTGGATCTCGCGGGCCGTTCCTTTGCCGACGCGGTGACGTCTCAGGGTCTGGATCTCCCGGCCTACGCCGAGGCCCCCCTCGAACTCAAGGTCCATCCGTCCCGTCCGCTGGAGGCCCTCTCCGACCCCGATCACCCGCCCCTTCCCTATCGCCTCGAAGGCAAGGTGGGTTTTGCCAACGACCTCCCGGCGATGGAGTTTTCGGGGGAAGGTGTTCTCCCCCCTGCACCTTAATTCTGCTTTATCACGTTTCCGATTGCCGTCTCAGCCATCGGGATTGGTGGCGGCAGCGTCACCCGGACACGCCAAGGCGGTGCAGGCCAAGGCCCACCGTCGCATCCTGCGCGTATTTGCTCGAGGCGGGATACTCGACAATCTTTTCTTGGAAGTCTTCCGTCCCTTCCTCTGAAGCAGACAACTCTTTACCACCCCACAGCGACCTTGCGACGACCTCCCTCCCCGCCCGCCGCTCCATCCTGGAGTACCAACGCCGTCGAGCACTATAGAGAAATCCATCTATTCGCCCACTCCCCTTCCGACCTCCCTCCATCTCATCCCCACCCCATAAGCCCGGGGGTGCGCCCGGCCGGGCGCGTCCGTAGCATAAACCCGTCGCAGGTGAATATTTCGTTTTTCGAGGGTTTCCCTCGTGCTCCTGGGCAAGGCGTGGAGGCAAGTCCTAGCGTCATAGCAGGGACTATGGTGAGCTTTCACGACACCACCCAGGGGTGCGCGGACAGCCGCAGTTGCGAAATATTCAGGTGCAACGGCTATAACATCGGTGATGACAGGCTATCCCGCCTGGGCCTGGATCAGATAGCGGACCGCCGCGATCACGCCGAGGAAAGCGGTGAAGGTGAGGCCCAGGGACCAGAACATGAATCGATCGGTACGCCTGGTCAGATGTTCGAAGCGCTTGTCCATGGCCTCGAAGCGTTTGTCCATGGCCTCGAAGCGTTTGTCCACGGCCTCGAAGCGCTTGTCCATGTCCTCGCGCAGTTCGGCGAAGCGCTTGTCCATGGCCTCGAAACGTTTGTCCACGGCCTCGAAGCGCTGGTTCATGTCCTCCCGGAGTTCCTCGAAGCGCTTGTCCATGGCCTCGAAGCGCTTCTCCATGAGCTGGAATCCGCGCTCCATCAATATCAATTGATGCTTGAGCGTCTCCTCCACCCGGACCAGGCGTTCGCGCAGCTCCACCTCGTAGACCGCCGGGGGCCTGGCCAGGCTCTGGTCGGCCAGCCATTCGGCAATATGGGTCTTGATGAATTCGATGTCTTCGGCCTGGAGACTCATGGGCAAAAGCTTAGCACAGGCAGGGTGTCTGCTTC
>Ga0256841_1000757_pt1 | contig 31136 bp, 27 predicted proteins | sample 356308metaG_FD_185971 | JGI IMG/M metagenome (GOLD analysis project Ga0256841, IMG submission 185971) | Hydrothermal vent microbial communities from Mid Atlantic Ridge, Atlantic Ocean - 356-308 | ecosystem: Environmental > Aquatic > Marine > Hydrothermal vents | place: Atlantic Ocean: Mid... | reverse complement strand
AGTTCTCCCAGCACAGCAGCACGCCGATGCGGCCGGCGGGGGTGTTGACCGCCCGCAGGCCCGCACCGTCGCCGAAACCCCAGACCATGCGCTCGGGATTGGTGGGCATAAGCTTGCGGTGATGGTTGATATTAACCCGGCAACAATATATATCGCATTCAGGGCTTCAGGCAGGCGCCGGAACAAGGCGCAGTGCGCAGGCAAGGGTCGTTCCCCTGCCAAGGTCGCTCCAGTGCATCCATGCACTCGCGACACTTGGACATCCTGTCCAGCGCACTGGAACGCAGGTCCGGCGCCTGCCTGAAGCCCCTCACCCTATGATATTCAAAGACAGGCCGCGGCGTGCCGGCCCGCAGGCTGCGTTGCCCCATCTTGCTGTAGGGTGGCTACAGCGGCGATGGGGCGCCTTGCTGCGAACCGGCACGCCACGGCTGAATGCGATATATATTGTTGCCGGGTTAATAATATCGCCGTTGCCACCGATCACCAAGGCGCTGTTGTACAGAGTGGTGCGGCCAACGGAGCCGTCACGTTCGTTGATGCCCATGACCACCGTGACGCCGGCCTCGGCGGCGGCTGTCCGCACCGGGGACAGGCCGTCCTGCACAAGGTCGATCGCGTTATCCAGCAGGCGTTGGTGGATCTGCTCGCTCAGTTCCCAGTCGTCGCCGGGCCGGAGTCGCCACACCCAGGCTGGGTAGCCGGGTACGAAGGCCTCGGGGAATACGATCAGTTCGGCCCCGTGAGCGGCTGCCTCGCCGATTAGGTCCACCGCCTGGTCGAGACTGGCATCGCGATCGAGCATCTTTGGGGCATATTGAATGATGGCGATCTTGCTCATGGGGGACTCCTGAGTCCACATTTCTCACCGGATTGACAAGCCCTCGGCCGTTCTTTGAATCCACAACGAAATTTGGTCAGTTGGAAATACGCACGGGTATTCCGTTCCTTTCCTTCACAAACTCGCCCGGATTATTCATGAAGTCGCTCGCGCCCTTGCTTGATCCTTGTCCGCACAGGGAATTTTCCTTCCTCGGCAATACAGCCAGTATTCCACTCGGTCGGAAAATTCCCTGTGCAGACAATTCTCTGCGCAATCATCGCGGCGATTCATGAATAATCCGGGCTAGGAGTCTGTCGGATTTAGGATTAATCTACTGCGCTGGTGGGAAAGCGGTCCATTTTTCCTCGATTTTTCGTTGCATAGGCCCACTATGCGCCTCAAAATCGAGAAAAACTGGCCTCGCCTTCCCACCATGCTCGCGACGATCACCTAAACCCGACAGACTCCTAGCCCGGCCTACACCCGTCGCAGTAGGCCATTCATCAGCGCGTGCCGACCGCAACCAGCATTTCACAGGGACCCTCGAACTGCTGGCCGTTTTCGAACCGCTGCAAGGCCTGTTCGATCTCTTCCCACGCGGCGTCCTTTTGCGTGTCGCTCAGTCCACCGAGCATCTGGTGCAGGGCGCCGAAGGACTCCTGCTCAAATTGCAAGCACTCAGCGGCGCTGCTGATCCGGAGCGGTGCATCGATCTGCTCGATCCGCACGTCCTTCAGACCGGCATCGGTGAAGGCCTTCTCCAGCACCTCGGGTTGACCCAGGCTGAAAGGTCCGGGTTGGCCGGGCAGGGGTGGGGGCAGGGCCGCGCGGCGGCGGATGATGGAGACGGGGATCGAGAAAAAGCCATTGCACTCGGCAGTACCGTAGACCATGGCGGCCACCTTGCCGCCGTCCCGCAGCTTGTTGCGCATGCCGCGCAGGGCTTTCTGCTGATCGGGGAAGTAGATCAGGCCGACGCGTGAGATGACGGCATCGAAAGGACCGGCCTCCAGTTCATCCAGCCGTTCCCCGTCGACGGCGTGGGTAGCGACGTTGTCCATTCCCGCCAAGCGTGCCGCGCGTTCCGCATACTCCAGAATAGTGGGGGAGATGTCGGTGACCAGCACACGGCCGCTGCTGCCGACACGGCGTGCCGCGGCCAGGGATTGTTCGCCCGCGCCTGCCGCCACGTCGAGCACATGGGATCCCCGCGTCACGCCGGCCATGTCAAGCATGGTCTCCGTGGCGGGTCCCAGCCAGCGGTTCAGCAGGCCGCTCCAGCGGTCCCAGGCCTCGGCGGCGTTGTTCCACTGTTCCAGGGTGGTGTGCTTGTATTTGACGGGATCGAATACGGGTTGTGTCGTTTGTGTCTGTAACATGGTCTCATCCTCCTGTTTTCCCTGTTACTGAGTCTAGGCCGTGGTCCGCTTTCGGCCATTCCCGATTTTTCGATAGTGGATGTGCATATTTGCACATCCGGGGGAAAAGAGGGGCACGAACGTCATGCCGTCGGTGGCCCGACTGGGGTGAACGCCGTTTCAGGTCTATGATTGATTGTAACCAATGCGAGGAGTCTGCCGGGTTAATATTAACCCGGCAGACTCCGAGAATATCGATAGCCGATGTGCGTGGTGGCAGGAGGGCCAGAAGGGTGCTATGAACTGGGATGATTTGAGGCTGTTTTTGTCGGTGGCGCGCGGCGGCTCGATCTCGAGTGGAGCGAAACAGCTGGGTCTTCAGCATTCCACCGTGTCGCGGCGCATGCGTAAACTTGAACAAGATCTTGGCGTGCGTTTGTTCGACAAGGTGGCCCGTGGCTACACCCTGACCACCGCGGGTGAGAATCTGATGCAGGCGGCCGAGCGCATGGAGCGCGAGGTGCTGCGGGTGGATGGCGCCTTGGTGGGCGCCGATCTCAAGCCTTCGGGACCATTGCGGGTGACTGCGATCGACAACATGGCGACTACGGTGTTGATGCCCATGTTCGCCGGTTTCAGCCGCAAATACCCAGAGGTGGTCCTGCATCTGATGGTGTCGAACAGCGATGTCAGCCTGGCCCGGCGCGAGGCGGACGTGGCGATTCGCCTGACGGATACCCCGCCGGAAACGCTGGTTGGGAAACGGGTTCTGACTGTCTCATCGGCGATCTATGGCAACCCCCTCTATGTCGAACAATTGCGCAAGAAGGGGCAGGAACCGCACTGGCTTGGCGTCGAATGCTGCGGTTTTCACCGCTCGTGGACCCGTCGAGCCTGCGGCGCTCAGAAGCCTCGCTTCGTGGTGGACGATACCTTGCTCACCCAGGCCGCCCTGCATGAGGGCCTGGGGGTATCCATCCTGCCGTGCTTCATGGGTGACAGCGATCCGGGGCTTGCACGCTTTGGCGACCCGCATCCGGAATGGGATCTCGGCCTGTGGATTCTCTTCCATCCCGACCTCAGACGTACGGCACGGATGCTGGCATTCCGTGACTACATGATGGAGGCGATGCAGGCGAAACGGGAACTGTTTGCGGGGCGACGGGCGTAGGCTGTGTATTCGTCCGTGGTGATCGTCATTCACATTTCTACGGGCCTGGGGGGCGGATTTTCCGGGCGCTCAAAGCTGAAAGGACAGCATCACCACAACCCCTTCGATCAACGCCTTGACGGTTCCGGGAGGGGATATGAACAGCACCGTGTTCGATCAGCTCCTGCATCCATCGGCTCAGTCAACGGATATCCTGTTGTTCATAGAGCAGTGTCATGTCAGTACATGCGATGGCGGAACAGCCAGCCTGCGGCGGCCAACGAAACCATTCCGATGATTGCCATGGGCCAGTACTGGTGTATCAGCAACCCGAAGCCGTCCCCTTCCAGGAATACGCCACGCACGATGATGAGGAAATATCGAAGCGGATCCAGGTAGGTCAACCACTGCACCGCCTCCGGCATGTTGGCGATAGGGGTGGCAAACCCCGAGAGGATGACCGCCGGCACCAGGAACAGAAAGGCGCCGAGCACCGCCTGCTGCTGGGTGACGGCGATGGACGAGATCATCAGGCCGATGCCTACCGCCGAGAGCAGGAACAGCAGCAGCCCGGTGTAGAGGGCGCCGATATCGCCGCGGAGGGGGATGTCGAACCAGAGCACCGCCAGGACGATGATGAAGGTGGCTTCGAAGGTGCCGATGACCACCCCTGGCAGGGCCTTGCCGATGAGGATCTCCACGGGCCGTAAGGGGGTGACCAGGAGTTGGTCGAAGGTCCCCTGTTCCCGCTCGCGGGCCACCGACAAGGCGGTAACCACGAGGGTCACCACCAGGGTGAGCAGACCGACGATACCGGGAATGATAAACCAGTGGGAGTTCAGATCGGCGTTGTACCAGGCGCGCATCTGCAGAACTGCTGGAGGCCCACGCCGTCCCTGCCGGGCCGCCCAATCGCGATTGAAGACCAGCAGGATGTCACGTAGATAGTTGAGTCCAAGCATGGCGGTATTGGAATTGCGTCCGTCGAGGATCGCCTGCACGGACGCGGGTTTTCCGAGCCGCAGGTTGGCGCTGAAGCGGGGTCCCAGATGCAACACCAGCAACACCCGTTTGTTGTCGATCAAAGGGGTGATTCCTGCCTCTCGGGTGAGCTGGGCGACGACCTCGAAGTGGGGCGACCCCGCCACCCGCGCGATCAGCTCGCGGCTCGCCCCGCCTGTGTCCTCATTGTAGATGGCCACCGTCACATGGTTCAGATCGAAGGACGCGGCGTAGCCGAACACGATCAATTGGGCGATCGGCGGTCCGATGAGGACGAGACGGCTGCGGGGATCCCGTAAGAGGGCCAGGAACTCCTTAATGGCCAGGGCGAGGATATGCCAGGGCATGGGTTACTCCAGACGCTTGTGGGCCTTGCGTCGCACGAGGGCCATGAAGATCAGTAGCAAGATTGCCATTGCCCCCATGTTGGCCCAGAAGACCGGCCAGACATCGCCGGCCAGAAACAGGCTCTGCAGGATGGCAACGAAGTAACGGGCTGGCACCACATGGGTCAGCACTTGAATGGGCCAGGGCATGGAGTGGATGTCGAAGATAAAGCCCGAGAGGATGAAGGCGGGCAGGAAGGTGACGACGATGGCGATCTGTCCGGCCACGAACTGATTCTTGGAGACGATGGAGATCAACAGTCCCACCGCCAGCGCCACCAACATGAACAGGGCGCTGCTGGCGAGCAGGGCCCAGAGGGAGCCGCGCAGCGGGACGTCGAACTGATAGACCGCCAGGACCACGGTGAACAGCATTCCCGCCATACCGAGCACGAAGTACGGGATCAGCTTGCCGGCCATCACCTCGCGGATGCGCAGGGGTGTCACCATCATGGTCTCCATCGTGCCCCGGTCCCACTCGCGGGCAATGACCATGGCAGTGAGCATGGAGCCAATGAGGGTCATGATGATCGCCACCAGCCCGGGCACCAGGAAATAGCGGCTGATCAATGGGGCGTTGAACCAGACCCGATGTTCCAAGGTCACCGGCATTTGCAAGGGGTGTCCTTGGCCGGCGGCGTAACGTCCGAGCCAGGCCAGCCAGGCACCCTGGATATAGCCCTCGGTGATGCGCGCCTGGTTGGCATCCACACCGTTCACGCGGACTCCTATTGGGGCCTCACCGCCACTCAGCAGATGACGGGAGAAGTCGTTGCGCATCCAGACGATACCGTCGATGTGGCGCTCGTCCAGGGCCCTTTGGGCCGCCTGGATACTGGCGAAGCGGCGCGGGGCGAAATACTCGGAGCGTTCGAAGGCTCCGATCAGGCCGGCGGTGGCGGCGTCGGGTTGCTCGACCACGATCCCCAGGGGGATGTCGCGGGCATCCAGAGAGACGCCGTAGCCGAAGAGAAACAGCAGTACCACCGGGAGTACAAAGGCGATGCCGATGCTGGAGGGATCGCGCAGGATCTGCAGCGATTCCTTTCGGATCATGCCGCGCAAGCGCATCCGGCTGCGCGCGCCGTCGCTCAGTTGCACAGGGGTCATGCCGCCTGCTCCCGTCCCTGCACCAAGGCGATGAAGGCGTCCTCCATGGTCGGTTCGGGATTGTCCGGAGTGCGTGCCTGGCGGCGGATGTCGTAGGGATGGCCTTCGGCCAGCACCTCACCCTCGGCCATGATCACCAGGCGGTCGCAATAGTTGGCTTCCTCCATGAAATGGGTGGTGACCAGTGCCGTCACCCCGGCCTCGGCGAGGGCGTTGGTGCGTGCCCAGAATTCCCGCCGGGCGAGGGGGTCGACTCCGGAGGTGGGCTCGTCGAGAAACAGGATCTCCGGCTGATGCATCAGTGCGGCGGCGAACGCGAGGCGTTGTTTGTAACCCAGGGGTAAGAGTCCGGCGTTGACGTCGCGATAGTCGCCCAGTTCGAAGTTCTCCAGCGCCCACGCCAGGCGCTCGCGCTGGTGGCGGTTGCGCAGGCCATAGGCCGAGGAGAAGAAGCGCAGGTTCTGCATTACGGTGAGGTTAGCGTAGAGGGAGAAGCGTTGCGCCATGTAGCCCACGCTGCCCCGGGCCCGCGCAGCGGCGCGGCGCAGGTCGTGCCCGGCCACTGCCAGGTCGCCGCCGGAGGCGGGCAGCAGGCCACACAGCATGCGAAAGGTGGTCGTCTTGCCGGCGCCGTTTGCGCCCAGCAGGCCAAAGATTTCGCCCCGTTTCACCGTAAAGCTGATGCCCTTGACGGCGCGGAAATCGCCGAAACGCCGCTCCAGATTGTGCACCCGGATCACCTCTTCGCCCGTCGCGCCCCTCACCTTCACGGACACGGCCGGAGGTTGACCATGGGCACCGTCATGGTCCCTGAGCCGGGCGACGAAGGCGTCCTCGAAATTGGGCGGCACCGGGTCAATCTGGACTTCGGGATGCGCGGGGAGCAGTTGGGCCGGATCGGGGACGATGGCTTTTTCGGTGACGATGCGCACCCGGTCGCCGGCCACCAAGGCGTCCAATACCCCAGGAGCCCGCATCAGAAGGGCCTGCAGGCGGCGCGCCGGCATCCCTTCCACATGCAGTTCGAAGGTACGTCCCGCCAAAGGCGCGCTGAACGCCGCTGGCGTCTCCTGCCCCAGCAGGCGTCCCTCATGGAGCAGAATCACCTCCGTGCAACGCTCTGCCTCGTCGAGATAAGCGGTGCTCAGCAGCACCGTCATGCCCGCCTGCTCCACCTGGCTATAGACGATGGACCAGAGTTCGCGCCGGGAGACTGGATCCACACCCACGGTGGGCTCGTCGAGCAGCAGCAGGCGCGGCGGCCGCACCAGGGTGCAGGCCAGCCCCAGTTTCTGCTTCATCCCCCCGGAGAGTTGTCCCGCCAGCCGTTTGCCGAAGGGCGCCAGTCCGGTCATCTTCATCAACTCGGCGTAGCGCTCGGGGCGCATCGACCGGGGCACGCCCTGGAGATCGGCATAGAGGTTCAGGTTTTCCTGCACGCTTAGATCCTCATAGAGGCCAAAGCGCTGCGGCATGTACCCGATGGCCGACTGCACTGCCAGTGGCTCCCGGGCCACGTCCATTCCCAGCACCTCGATGTGGCCCGCGTCTGCAGCGAGCAGTCCGGCGGCAAGGCGCATGAGGGTGGTTTTGCCCGCCCCGTCCGGCCCGATGAGACCGGTGACGCTACCGGATTTCACGCGTACGCCGACCCCGTCCAGGGCGGTGATCTCACGGCGCCCGCTGAGGAAGGTCTTGCGTACCCCGTCGAGGGAGAGGGCAGTGTCGTTCACGTCGTCACTCGCCACAGGGGTGTTGGACAGGAGTGGCTGGCGCCGCCTGCTCGAGGTCGATCTCGACCGTCGCCGGCATTCCCATGCGCAGTTCGCCTTTGGGATTGCAGGCGAAGACCCGCAACTGATATACCAAGCGGGTACGCAGCTCGGGGGTCTCCACGTTCTTGGGGGTGAATTCGGCGGTGGGCGAGATGTAGCCCACCCAGCCGGGATAGCGTTTGCCGGGATGGCTGTCGCTGAGGATCTGCGCCCGCATGCCGGGTTGCACCCGGCCCAGCATGGGTTCCGGCAGATAGGCGCGCACCCATACCGGATCGCCAAAGGCCAGGGTCAGCACCGGTGTCTGCGGCGTGGCCATGTCGCCGGGCTCGAGGATGCGGTTGCGGATAATGCCGTCCGCTGGTGCGTGCAGCAGGGTGTCGGCGAGGCGCTGGTGGGCCAGATCCAGCGCAGCCTTGCGCGCTTCCAGCTCGGCCTGGGCGGCTGCAATGTCTTCCTTGCGCGGGCCTGCCAGGACGAGACGCAAGGCGGCCTGAGCGGCCTTCTCCTGTGCTTCGGCGGCCAGCGCCGCAGAGCGGGCATTTTCTTCCTCTTCCCGGGAAGCGAGTTTTTTCTTCACCAGTTGGCGCAGCCGTCGCCACGTATCGTGCACCGCCTTTCTATGGGCCTTGGCGGCATCGAGATCGGCCCGGGCCTTATCGATCTCCTCGGACCTCGAACCGGCCTTCAGCTTGGCCAGTACCTGCCGTTGCGCCTCGAACCGGGCCTGTGCTTCGGCTACCCGTGCCTTCAGCAGATCCTGATGAAGTACGGCCAGCAGGGCGCCTGTGGTGACATGGTCGCCTTCCTGCACCAGGATTCGTTCGATGTGCTCGCTGGCATTGAAGGCGAGTTGGGCCTCGCGTATATCCACATTGCCGTAGAGGGTGAGATGGTCATCCGCCGATGCCGGTCTCAACCATTTTCCCCGGTAGTAGTAGCCCGTGGCCAGGACCGCCGCGAGTAGAAGGATCCCAATAAAGGGAAGAATGATTTTTCTTTTCATGATGCTACCTTGGAGTCTGTCGGGTTTAGCCCGGATTATTCATGAAATCGCTCGCGCCCTTGCTTGATCCTTGTCCACACAGGGAATTTTCCTTCCTCGGCAATACAGCCCGTATTCCACTCGGTCGGAAAATCCCCTGGGCGGACAATGCCATGCTGTTGGGCAAGGGAATGACCCTTACACCTTGTTGCAGGGTTGCATCCAGATCGCATCGGGCGCACGGTCAACCCTTCAGGCGGGCCGTATCCCGGAGCTGCGCGGCCAACGTTTCCATAAACCGCGCCGCGTCGGCGCCGAAAACCACCCGGTGGTCGCAGCTCAGAGTGAACTCGGCCTGGCCCTGGTGTTCCGCGCCCAGGGCGAGGATGGCAGCGGCGCCCTGTGGCACCAGGGCATCGAACCGGGTGACCACGGCGAAAGGGCCGAGGTTGGAGAGGTAGAAGGTGGCGCCGGTGTAGTCTTCATGGCTGAGGCGGCGGCGCTTTACCTTATCCTTGAGGATACGCCACTCCTCCGCCAGTTCGTCCAACGGACGGTTTGCGGCGTCGCGGATCACTGGCGTCACCAAACCGTTGGGGATGTCCACCGCAATTCCGACATCCACCCGTTCCCGCATTGCGAGTCCCATGGGGGTGTAGACGGCGTTGAAGCGTGGGTGTTCACGCACGGCGCGGGCGCAGGCCATGGCCAGCAGCAGGGTGGTGGAGTGTTCATGCTCGCGGGCGGCCTTCATCAGCGGCTCCAGGGAGAGGCGGGCGCTTACGCGGAAAGAGGGGGTGGTGAGGGTGGCGCTCATGTTCTCCGCCACCGCGCGCTGCATGGTGGTGAGCGGTTCGATGCGGTAGGGCGGTCCGGCGTCGAGGTCCGGCTGCGGACCACGAAGGGCGGCGGCCACCACCTGCGGGCCGTGGATGACGCCGTCTGCCCCAGGCGCCACCTGGGCAAGATCGATACCCAGTTCCCGGGCGAGGCCACGGGCGTAGGGCGATGCCTGAATGCCGGGTGCCGGAGGGGACAAGGCTTCCTTCCGGGCGGGTGCGGAGGATGGCGCCGCCGGTGGATTCGGCCGCGACGGGGTATGTGACATCTGTGTGGTGACCACCTCTCGGGTGGATGCCGATCCGGACGGCGCCCGCGTGGCAAGGGCCTCCGCACTGGGCGTCGATTCGGATGCCGTCTCCGGGGATTCCTCCGTGTCACTCAGGTAGCCAATCACCTCGCCCACCGGGATCTCGCTGTCCGGTGGTGCAAGGGGGCCGGCAAGGTAGCCGTCCTCGAAGGCCTCCACGTCCATGATCGCCTTGTCCGATTCCACCTCGGCAATCACTTCGCCCTTCTTCACAGGATCACCGGGCTTCTTCAGCCAGTTGACCAGGCGGCCAGTGGACATGGTGTCCGAGAGCACGGGCATGGTGATGGGTTCACGGCTCATCTCTGTTCTCCTTGGGGTAGCGGTTCCAGCAGTTTCCGGACGGCCTGTTCGATACTGGTGACGGTGGGGATGCTGGCGGCTTCCAGGGTGGCATTGTAAGGTGTCGGCATCTCCAGTCCGCCGTGGCGGGCGGGCGGTGCGTCCAGCGAGAAAAAGCAGCGCTCGGCCAGCGTCGCTGCCACTTCTGCGCCGGCGCCGGCGAAGCGGCTGTCCTCTTCCACCACCAGCAAATAGTGGGTCTTCTCCACCGAACGGGCGCAGGTGTCCCAGTCGATGGGGCGGAGACTGCGCAGGTCCACCACCTCGGCCGAGATGCCGTCCGCGGCCAGACGGTCGGCGGCCCGCAGCGACAGATCCACCATACGGGAGTAGGTGACGATGGTGAGGTCTTGGCCTTCACGCCGCACCGCGGCCCGGTGCATCGGCGGCGCTTCGGCGTCCGTATCCAGCATGCCCTTGCTGAAATAGAGCAGCTCGTGTTCCAGCAGGACGATAGGCTCATCGGTGCGGATCGCCTGCCGCAACTGCCACCAGGCGTCCTGCGGTGTGGCGGGCACCGCGACGCGCAGTCCGGGTACGTTCATGTACATCTGTTCGAGCCGCTGGGAGTGCTGCGCCGCGAGCTGCTTGGCCACGCCACCTGGCATGCGGACCACCAGCGGCATGGGGAATTGGCCACCGGACATGAAAGGGATCTTGGCGGCCATATTGACGATGGCGTCGAGCGCCAGCAACGAGAAGTTGATGGTCATGATCTCTACCACGGGGCGCATCCCGGCCAGCGCCGCCCCGACCCCCAGCCCGGTGAAGCTGCCCTCGGAGATGGGCGTGTCGCGTACCCGCCATTCACCGTATTTGACATAGAGTCCTTCGGTGACGCGGTAACTGCCTCCATACAGTCCCACGTCTTCGCCGAGCACGAAGACCGAGTCATCCGCCGCCATTTCGGCATCCAGGGCCTGATTGAGCGCTTGCCAATAGAGGACTTCGTTCGCCATCAGATCAATACCTCCATGCCACGGTTACAGTCGAGCGCGGCCCTGGCGTCTTCAAGGGTGGGTTCGGGGCTCCGGCTGGCGAATTGCACCGCGTCTTCCACGATCTCATCGATTTCCGCCTGCAATTTCTCCAACGCCGCCGCCTCCAGCAGACCGCCTTCGTTCATGTGAGTGGCCATGCGGGCGATGCTGTCCGTACCTGCCGCCGCGATCTGTTCGGCCGTGGGGTAGGTGGGCAGGGTCTCCCCAATGGCCACTGTCACCGGGTCTTCCTCTTTTTCGTAGGCCTGTACCTCCACCCTGGGCCGGTAAGTGCCGGGATCGGCCATGGAATGGCCGCGAAACCGGTAGGTCTCAAATTCGAGGAGCTGGGGGCCGGTGCCCTCGCGGATGCGCGCCAGGGCATTGCGGGTCGCCTCGTGCACCGCCAGTACGTCCATGCCATTTACCCGCTCCGCCGGGATGCGGTGGGCGCAGGCCCGTTTGTACACCTCGGCCACGGCGGAATGGCGGTGGATCTCGGTGCCGATCTGATAGTGGTTGTTTTCGCACACGAACAGCACGGGCAGGCGCCACAGGGCCGCCATGTTGAGCGACTCGTGGAACGTACCCTGATTGACCGCGCCGTCACCGAAGAAACAGATCACTGCCTCGGGAAGCTCACGCATGGCGATGGTGTAGGCGATGCCCACCGCCACTGGGTAGGTCTCGCCGACGATGGCATAACCGCCCATGAAGCGGCGTTCCCGGTCGAACAGATGCATGGATCCGCCCATGCCCTTGCTGCAGCCGTCGATGCGGCCGAACAGCTCCGCCATCACCGCCCGTGGCGGAACGCCTCTCACCATGGCATGCACATGTTCGCGGTAGGTGCTGACGATGTAGTCGGCGGGTTCGGCGGCATGCAGCACACCCACCGCTACCGCCTCCTCGCCAGGATAGAGGTGGAGGAAACCGGCAATGTTGCCCCGTGTGTATTCCCGCGCCGCGCGTTCCTCGAAGGCGCGGGCCAGCAGCATGTCGCGCAGCATGGCGATCTTGGCGGTGCGGTCCATGTCACTTGCCGCCTTCGGGCAGGAATTCGTCGAGGGCGTCGAACAGCGGGGTCATGTACATATAGGCCGGCCCTCCGTGCATGATCACTGCCATGAAGCCGGCCTCCACGATTTCGTCGCGGGTGGCCCCGGCGTTTGCCGCCTGCTCCACATGAAAGGCGATACACCACTCACACTGGGCCGCCACAGCCAGCCCGACGTTGATCAATTCCTTCACCCGCAGATCGAGGGCCCTGCCGGCCTCCGCTTTTTGCAGAAAACCCAGGAAGGCCCGGGTCTCGGTCGGATATTCTTTTTGCAGGCGTGCCGTGATCGCGCCCACCTGCTGCAACCGTTGTTTCATGTTTCCCATGGTGAATCCTCCTCATGTGTCGATGTGGGGTTCGATGTGGCCGTGTGGCTCGTCCGCGCCGTGGATTTTGTCCATCGTCTGCTTTTCCACCATCTTCATGTTGCGGTCGAACACGTAAATGTGAGGCGTGCCGGTGGGGAGTTCGAACGCGACAATCTCTTCCGGCGTCATCCGTTCGATGTGCATGATCAGCGCCCTCAACGAATTGCCGTGAGCGGAGACCAGCACCGATTCGCCCTGTTCGAGGCGCGGCACGATGCGCTCGCGATAGTAGGGGATGGCCCGCGCAGCGGTCATCTTCAGGCTCTCGCCGTTGGGTGGCGGTACGTCATAGCTGCGCCGCCAGAGGTGCACCTGAGCGGCGCCAAAGCGACGCCGGGCCACCGCTTTGTTCTGTCCCTGAAGGTCGCCATAGTAGCGTTCGTTGAGTCTCGACGACAGGTAGATCTTCAGATCGCGGATGTCCCCTTCCGTCGGCGTGAAATGCTCGTACCATGTGCTTTCCTGCTCGTGGATCCGCATATATTCGTCGCAGTGGCGGTTCTGTTTCAGGATCTCGTAGAGCGTGTCTTGCGCGCGCAGAAGGGTAGAGGTGAAGGCCACGTCGAAGCGTTCGTCCCGCAACAGACGGCCGGCTCGCTCCGCTTCCTTCATGCCGTCCCGGCTCAATGAAACATCCACCCAACCGGTGAAGCGGTTCTGGAGGTTCCAGACCGACTCGCCGTGGCGTATCAGAATGAGGCGGCCGCCGGATCGGGATGCAGGAGCGCTCATCGCCCGACCGTCCGCCCCGGCCGCCGGACGTAGGCATCCGCCCCGGCATAGTGCGCTGCGCTCCCCAGCCGGTCCTCGATGCGCAACAACTGGTTGTACTTCTCTACCCGCTCACCGCGGGCGGGGGCGCCACTCTTGAGATGACCGGTATCCAACGCAACGGTCATGTCGGCGATGAAACTGTCCACGGTCTCACCAGAGCGATGGGAGACGAAGGCGCCCCATCCATGGCGTATCGCCAGGTGCGTTGCCTCGATCGTCTCGGTGAGGGTGCCGATCTGGTTGAGCTTGCATTTGTCCCTCCCGGACCGGGGTAAGGCCACCTGTTCATGCTCGTATGGCTTCATGGCTTACTTCGAGTCGATGCGTTTTTCCACTTCGAGAATATGCCGGGTGGTTTTGAGTACGGTATCGGGGTTGAGGCTCATGGAATCGATGCCGATCTCCACCAGGTATTCCGCCATTTCCGGGTAGTCGGAAGGTGCCTGGCCACATAGGCCGGAGTGGCGCCCGTTGCGTCGGGCGCCTTCCACCGCGAGTCGGATCATCTGCTTGACGCCGGGGTCCCGTTCGTCGAAATCGAAGGAGACGATCTCCGAATCACGGTCCACGCCGAGGGTGAGCTGGGTGAGGTCGTTGGAGCCGATGGAGAATCCGTCGAACAGCTTCGCGAATTCGTCGATCAGGATCACGTTGTTGGGGATTTCGCACATGACATAGACCTCCAGTCCGTTCTCGCCCCGTTTGAGGCCGTTTTGAGCCATTGCCTCCAGTACCTTCTCCGCCTCGGGGATGCGCCGGCAGAAGGGGATCATCAACTTGACGTTGGTCAGGCCCATTTCGTCGCGTACCCGTTTCATCGCCGCGCATTCCAGGGCAAAACCGTCGGCGTAGGCGGGGTGGGTATAGCGCGCTGCGCCGCGGAAGCCGATCATGGGGTTGTCTTCATCCGGTTCGAAGTCCCGGCCGCCAAGAAGGGTCGCGTATTCATTGGTCTTGAAGTCGCTCATCCGGACCACTACGGGCTTGGGCCAGAAGGCGGCGGCGATGGTGCCCACCCCTTCGGAGAGTTTGCGGATGAAGTAGTCGCTGCCGTCTCTGTAGCCCACAATGAGGCTCTCCAGCTGTTGGCGCACGGCGGGATCGGTGACGCGATCCGGGTGGCGCAGGGCCATGGGGTGGGCCTTGATGTATTCGTTGATGATGAATTCCAGCCGGGCCAGGCCAACGCCGTCGTTGGGCAGAAAGCTGGTGGACAGGGCCAAGTCCGGGTTGCCGAGATTGATCATGATCCGGGTCTTCGGACGCGGCATCTCGGAGAGGTCGGTCTCGACTACCTCGTAGTGCAGCTTGCCCCGGTAGACGCGGCCCTCGTCGCCGCCGGCGCAGGAGACGGTGACCGCCTCGCCGTCGGGGATGGTGACAGTGGCGTCGTCGCAACCCACCACGGCGGGGATCCCGAGCTCACGCGCTACGATGGCGGCATGGCAGGTGCGGCCGCCGCGGTTGGTGACGATGGCGGCGGCGGTCTTCATCACCGGCTCCCAGTCGGGAGTGGTGGTGTCGGCCACCAGCACTTCGCCCGCCTGGAATTCCTTGAGGTGGGTTACGTCGCGGATGTAACGGGCGTTGCCGGTGGCGATCTTGGTGCCAATGGCATAGCCGCGCGCCAGCACCTCGCCTTCTTCTTTCAGATGGTACTGCTGAAGGATGTGGCCCTTCTTTTGCGATTCCACCGTCTCCGGCCGGGCCTGTACCATATAGAGTTCGCCGTCGATACCGTCTTTGGCCCACTCCATGTCCATCGGTCTGTCGTGGCCCGCCTTTTCGCTGTAGTGTTTTTCCACCTTGATGGCGTAATCCGCCAGCGTGAGTACGTCTTGGTCGTCGATGCAAAAATGCAGACGGTCCACTTCGGGCACGGGAATGTTGCGAGTCATCTCGCGGGTGCCGCCGGTGGCGTAGATCATCTTGATCTTCTTGCTGCCCAAGTGGCGCCGGAGCACCGTGCGGTAGCCCTGTTCGAAGGTGGGTTTGTGGATGTAGAACTCATCCGGTTCCACGGCGCCCTGAACCACGTTCTCGCCCAAGCCATAGGCGCCGGTGATGAACACGACGTCGCGGAATCCGGTTTCGGTATCGAGAGAGAACATCACGCCGCTGGCGGCGAGGTCCGAGCGCACCATCTTCATGATGCCGATGGAGAGGGCCACCTTGAAGTGATCGAAGCCATTGTCGATGCGGTAGTGGATGGCGCGGTCGGTGAAGAGGCTGGCAAAGCAGCGTTTGCAGGCGTCGAGCAGGTGGTCGTCGCCGCGAATGTTCAGATAGGTATCCTGCTGACCGGCGAAGCTGGCGGTGGGCAGGTCCTCCGCAGTGGCGGAAGAACGCACGGCGACACTCATCTCCTCACCGTACTCTTCCTGCAATTGGTGATAGGCAGTGAGGATCTCCTGCTGCAGAGACTCCGGCAGGGGGGCGCCATAGATGATGGCGCGGGCCTTGGCGCCCCGCCGTGCCAGATCCTCTACGTCGGCGGGATCGAGTCCGTCGAGGGACGCCTTCAACGCATCCCATGCACCGGCCGCTGCCAAGGTGTCGCGGTATGCCTCGGCAGTCACTGCGAAGCCGTTGGGCACCTTCACGCCTTTGGGGGTCAGCTCGCGGTACATTTCACCCAGAGAGGCGTTCTTGCCCCCCACCAGGGGGACGTCATCGATGGTGAGGTCTTCGAAGAAACGGATATAGCGGAATCGATCTGGCATGGTGGTTTTTCCTTATATGCTGTTGGTGTTCGATGTTGTAGGCATGCGCTGCGGCGATGCCGGGATTGGACGACGGGCCGTGTGGATCCTGTCGCGCATGGCTCATATATCCAGCGGGCGGATCGTCACCCGTTCCATGAGTTCAGGAATCTCTTTGGCGGCGAAGAGTTCGGTTCCTGGGTGGGTTACCGTGCCGGCGCCACAGGCCACGCCCAGACACAGGCACTGTTCCACGGTGTCACCGTGGACAAAACCGGCTACCAAGCCGGCAACCATGGAGTCTCCCGCACCTACCGTCGAGTTTACTTTCACCTTGGGGGCGGAGGCGTGGTAGCTGTTGTCGGGTGTGCACAACACGGCGCCGTGGGTGCCCATGGAGACACAAAGATTCTCGACGCCATCTTGCTGAAGGCGGCGTGCTTCATGAGCGGTCTCTTCGATGCCATCGATTGCCTTTCCGGTCAACTGTTCCAACTCGTAGTGATTGGGCTTGATGAGAAAGGGCTTGGCTTCGATCACGTGGCGCAGGAGATCGCCCTGGGCGTCGACGATGGCTCGCCCACCAAACGAGCGGATGCGGGTGACGAGATCGGCGTAGAGGGTATCGGGCAGCTCCGGTTGTAGAGAACCTGTAATCACGCCAATGCCGTTACCGGCGCTGGCGACGAAATGCTGGAGAAGGTGCTCCAGGGGCGCCTTTGGGAGATGGGGCCCGACCCCGCTCACCTCATATTGGTTGCCGGTATGGTGTTCGATTACGGTCCCGTTGATGCGCGTGTCGCCGGCGACCCGTTCATAGGTGAGCCTGTCGATCTGCTGGCCGAGCAGGTGTTCCAGAAAGGTGCCGGTCTCACCCGCCAGAATACAGAAACTGTGGGCATGGATATCCAGGCGCTTGAGCGCCCTCGCCACGTTGATGCCGTTGCCCCCTGGGTCGAAGCGTGTTGCGCGGGCATGTACTTTTTGGTCAGGCAGGATGCGGTCCACCTCGTAGGTCATATCCACCGCAGGGTTGAGGGTGAGAACGGAGACGTCCGCCGCTTGAGTGTGATGCACGCCTGGTGACTCCTCTTCATCGTACGCAAAACTCACGCCCTTCACCGCAGTATCCAGGGGAATGGGGCGCAAAGCGTGCAGGTCAACCTCACATCCGGCTTTTAAAGCCAGACTGTCTGCCCGCAGCCGGTCAATCACGAACTTCCCCCGGGAGAAAGGACTTCACCAAGCTCTCAAAGATGCCGTGAGCCGGCTATACGTATCGATTTCTATATTGGTGCGCAGGTTCCCATTAACAAGGGTCGAGACCAAGTTTATCCAAGGTTCGAGTCACGCTAATGACAGCATGAAATCGCCAGGGGGCATGATATTAACCCGGCAACAATATATATCGCATTCAAGGCTTCAGGCAGGCACTGGAACGCAGGTCCGGCGCCTGCCTGAAGCCCCTAACCCTATGATATTCAAAGACAGGCCACGGCGTGCCGGCCCGCAGGCTGCGTTGCCCCATCTTGCTGTAGGGTGGCTACAGCAAGATGGGCCGCCTTGCTGCGAACCGGCACGCCAAGGCTGAATACGATATATATTGTTGCCGGGTTAATAGCGCGGGGTTCAATCCATAGAGCGCCGCCGCTCTGGAGGGGGTGATAAATACGGGTAAGGGGAATGCCCATGAACTCAGGGTCTATTCCCTTTATGTTGAAGCCCTTCGGCATAGTGGATGAGCCGTTCCAGATCACGAACGAAGAGCCCTTCGGCGCGATGTTCCAGGGCGCCGCTCTTTTTGAGTTTCTGAAGATGCTGGTTGACCACCTGGCGCACCGAGCCGATCATCCTCGCCAGTCGCTCGTGCTTCAGATCATGGATCAGGTGGACGGGGTAAGGGCGGGCATCCGGTGGATGCGATTGGTCTACGTGGCGCAGGATCAGCCTGGCGAGCCGGGTCAGCGTATCATGTAATGCAAGATCAGTAGCGAGGTTTTCCATGTGGCGAAGGCAGGTGGCGGCATAGGGCAGAAAATTGCGGTTCATCTGGGGGTATTCATGCAGCCACTCACGGATTTGTTCGATCGGGAATGACAGCAGCAGCATGTCATCGAGGGCGATGGCTCCCGTGTTGTGGGGTTCGCCGTCCAGCAGCGGAACGATATCATAACCATCACCCGGTCCCAGGACGAACAGGGTAAAGGGTTTCCGGGTAACCGGGTCTGTGCGTACGGCTTCCAGGCGACCCTGGGTGACGACAAAGAAACGTTCGATGAATGTGTCTGGGGGTGCCTCGAATCCCTTCGGCCAGTTTTCCTGCCGTCCATTCGCCACCATCTCGTCCAGCACTTCCTCGTCGAGACCGGTGAAAAGGCTGGAACGGGCCAAGCGGCGACGTAGATGATTCTTTAGCAGGGGCGGCGCATTGTTTTCCATGGTGTATTGTGTCGAACAGGGCCAGTGGCCGATGATGGTTGTTTATATTATTAACCCGGCAACAATATATATCGCATTCAGGGCTTCAGGCAGGCGCCGGAGTAAGGCGCATTCCCTTGCCAATGTGGCTGCAACGCATCCATCCGCTCGCGGGATTTTCCGCCCTGATCTGATACATTTCGGCCGCCATCCGGGCAGTTACAGCACTACTTTCCTGTTCGCTGAGTCGTTACGAACTCCTTGAGTTTACCCAAATGGGTGATCACTCCCTTGACCTCCCGTTCCACGATTTCCTCGCCTTTCTTGAGCAAGCCTGCTTCACGCGTGATGAATGTTCGCTGGGTGACTGTCCGGTAGATCCACTCTAGCAGAAGGCTCCCTCCCAATACAGCCCAGGTGCCGAACAGGCTGTCGGGGTTGGTGCGCCATTGGTAGATAGACAGTACGATGAACACGGCGGTGACGACGATGAGACCGATGGCGATGATGGCGGGATTGCCACCGTACTGCCGGCGCAATCGCCAGTGTGCGGTAAGCACGAAGAGGTAGATGACCATGAAGACGCTACTGGTGATTGTGGCGATTCCGTTCAGGTTGAACAGCAGGGCGAAGGCGATACCGAGGGCGGCGGTAATGTAGAGCCCCTCGCTTGATCCAAACCACAGTTTGCGGTCGAAGACCTTGGGCAGTTCACCATCCCGCGCCAAGGCATAGGCCACGTTGGCGCCTCCGTAGAGCGTCGCATTGAGCGCCGAGGCAATGGAGAACAGGGCGCCGATGGAGACCAGCAGGAAACCGCTTTCCCCCAGAAACGGACGGGCGGCCTCGGCCAGCGCATTGTCTTCCGCCTGGATGAGCCGGGGGAGGGGCAGGTTACCGATGGCGACCATCGAAACCGACACATAGACGATGGTGACGATCAGGATACTCAAATAGATGGCGAGGGGGACATTGCGCTGGGGATTCCGCATGTTCTCGGAGGCGTTGGTGACCAGCCCGAACCCCATGTAAGAGAGGAAAAAGATAGCGGTGGCGTTGAGAGTACCTTTCAGCTCGGCGGGGCTGAAGGAGGGCGTAACCCAGGCGAGCCGGAGGGTCCGAAGGCCCAATACCACGAACAGCCCCAAAATACCCAACTTGATCAGCACGATAAAGAATTCGGCCTTGCCGACAGTGGCGGAACCCAGTATGCCAAGCACCATGAATACGATAACGACACCGGCCTCCATGAGCCCCATTCCGAGCGGTGATGGGTGGAGATTCAAAAACGGCAGCAGATAGCCGGCGAAGCCCTTGGCAAACAGGGCGATGGAAATGACGTAGGTGAGCCAGAAGAGGAAGCTCAAGGCGCCGGTCAGCAGTCCGTCACCGATCCCTTTGATGATGAATTCCATCGGTCCGGCATCAGAGATGATGCGGCTGCCAAGATGGGCGTAGGAATAGGCGACCAGCAGCGCCACAATGCCCGAGAGGACAAATACCAGTGGCAGATTGTGCCCCGCCACACGCGCGCCCAGGCCGAAGATGGAGAAGATGCTGGCACCTACCATTGTGCCCACGGCCAGGGCGATCACTTGCCAGAGGCCCATTTTCTTTTCGTTGCCAGTATTCATGGTATTGGTATTGGGTCCGAGACCCAGCGGGTGGCCCATGCGGCGTAGCCGATGCCCGCGAGCGAGGCGATGAGGCCGATGGTGCGCGCTATTAACCCGGCAACACTATATATCGCATTCAGGGCTTCAGGCAGGCACCGGACCTGCGTTCCAGCGCGCTGGACAGGATGTCCAAGTATCGCGAGTGCATGGATGCACTGGAGCGACCTTGGTAAGGGAATGACCCTTGCCTGCACACTGCGCCTTGTTCTGGCGCCTGCCTGAAGCCCTGAATGCGATATATAGTGTTGCCGGGTTAATATATGGATTGGATGCATTCTTGGATTCCCGTCAATGGTTGGGATCAGAGGCCAACGCCATGCGTGCGGCGAGGCCGAAGGATTCGGTGAGTGTGGGGTGAGGATGGATACTGTTGGCGAGGGCCTCGATGGGGATTCCCGCGCGCACCAGCAGGGCTGCTTCCCCCATGATCTCGCCCGCTCCTTCCACCAGTGCATGCACGCCGACCACGCGTCGGCTTTCCTTGTCATAGACGATCTTCAGCATGCCGTCGTCATGGGCGGCGATTTGGGCTCGAGCATCCTGGGCGAAGTCGTAACGAGCGATTCCCACGGCGATGCCTCGTTCACGGGCTTGCGCCTCGGTGAGCCCCGCCATGCCTATCTCGGGCTCGCTGAATATGACAGCGCTGTTGTGTTCCGCTAAGGGAAACTGGCTTGGGAGGCCGCGCATGTGGCGGGCGAGGGCAAGGCCCTGCGCCGTGGCCCAGTGGGCGAACATGGGCTGTCCGATGACATCACCCACGGCAAAGATACCGGGTTCCGCGGTCTCCAATTCGGCGTTCACCTCGATGCCGTGTGGCCCATGCGTTACGCCCGTTTGTTCCAGCCCCAGCCCCTCGACGCGCGGCCGGCGGCCGGTGACCAGGAGAACGGTGTCGGCAAAACGCCGCCGTTCGCCCCGCGCGCTGGCGGTATATTCCACATAGACGCCGTCGCCACCGGTGTTGACGATGGCTTTGATCTGACAACCGGTGGTGATCTCGATGCCGTCGTTCTGCATCCGGTCGGTCAGTATTTGCGCCAGTTCCGGGTCCACCGGGCCAAGGATATGAGGCGCGGCCTCCAGCAGGGCGACCTCACTGCCCAGGGTACGGAATACCTGCCCAAGTTCGACGCCGATGGGGCCGCCGCCGATGATGACGAGTCTTTGTGGGATCTCTCCAATGTCGAGGATGTCTTCGCTGTCCAGTACCCGCGCGTGGTCCACCCCGGGAATCGGTGGGCGGACGGGAATCGAGCCGGTGGCGATGACCGCCTGCTCAAAGCTGATGGTGCGTCGTTGGTCGTTCGGCAGGGTGATCTCGGCGGAGCGGGGCGAGAGCAGGCGGGCGTGGCCTTTGACCACCTCCAGTGTCGGGATGCGTCCGGCGCGCGCCAGGGCCGTCTCTCCACGGCGTTTCAGGATGGCTCGCTTGCGTGCCAGGACCGCAGACCAGTTCACCTTGGCATCTTGTGTGGGCAGGCAGAGACCAAAGGTGTCGGCGGCGCGTAGCTCACGCAGGCGGCGCGCGGTTTCCCGGAAGATCTTCGACGGGATGCAGCCCTCGAACAGGCAAGTGCCGCCCAGGCCGGGGCCCGCCTCCACCAGTGTGACCTTTCGTCCCGCCTGCGCGAGGGCCATCGCCAACGGCGTACCTGCCGGGCCGCCACCAATCACAAGGACATCCGTCATCTGCCTGATCCTCCGGGGTTGGGGGTGCAGGGGTTGCACCGCATAGTCCGACATTGACCCGGCAACACTCTATATCGCATTCAGGGCTTCAGGCAGGCGCCGGACCTGCGTCCCAGCGCGCTGGACAGGACGTCCAAGTGTCGCGAGTGCATGGATGCACTGGAGCGACCTTGGCAAGGGAATGACCCTTGCCTGCGCACCGCGCCTTGCGCCGGTGCCTGCCTGAAGCCCTGAATGCGATATATATTGTTGCCGGGCCAATAGTATATTGGCACCCTTGTCACTCCTATCAAGGGGGTGCCCGTCTTCTCCCTTGAGTATTGTCATCGGAATGACATGAGGATCAGACGGTCGTGGTCGGATCTTTTTTGCGCCAGCCGTTGTTCACGACATAGCCGATGGTGAGTGCGCTGATCGCGATACTCCAGACGATGGCTGGGCCGGAGGGAAGGTCGGCGAGCGCGGAGAACAACAGGCCGAGGGCGTATCCGGTAACACCGATGAGCCAAGCGAGCGCGATGCCGCGCCAGTAAGGGTGGGTTCGCGTTGCCAGCGCCGGTACGATCAGGCTGGTAAAGACCAGATAGACGCCGACGAGCTGCACCGACGCGGTAATGGCGAGGGCGAAGATGAGGTAGAAGCCGAAGCCGCCGCGCAGTCGGGGCAGCCGGAACCACAGCGCCAGCAACAGCGTATAGAGCGCCACCACGGGGACGAGCTGAGACCAGCCGACCCACAGGATCTGTCCCGACAGCAGTTCTTTGATGTGCTCGCCGCCATGAGGGTTGTGGGCGATCAGCAGCAGGCTGCCGGTCGCGGCGAGGACGAAGATGATGCCAATGAGCGCCTCTTGTACTTTGGGCCAGTGGGTATCCAGCCAGCCGAGTAGGATTGCGCCCAACAGGGCGCTGCCCGCGGCGGTGGCCTGTACTCCCCAGCCCTCGAGCTGCCAGTCGTTGATCTGCGCCGCGAGCATGCCGAGTCCGGCGATCTGGGCCACGGCCAAGTCGATGAAGATGATCCCCCGTTTCAGCACCTCGCGGCCCAGTGGCACATGGGTGGCGAGCACCAGCAGCCCGGCGCAGAACGCCGGGCCGAGGATGCCGGGATCGAGGGACTGCCAGTCGATCCCTCCGGGGTTCATTGGATCACCTTCAGCAACCGGTCGATGGTGTCATCGAACAGGCCGAACAGGTCTTTTGCCGCGTCCGTACCGCCCACGGTGAAGGGCAGGGTCACCTCGGGAATTCCCGTTTTTTGTGACAACCAGCGGGCCGGGCTGGGGTCCATGTAGGCGGCGTGGATGATTGCCTTGGCGGGGTTGGCCTTCAGCCGCGCCTTGAGTTCGGCGAGATGGCCAGGGGTGGGGGGGATGCCGGGCTTGGGTTCAAGTTCGCCGACTTGATGCAGACCGAGCCAGGCCTCGAAGTACGGCCACTGGCGGTGATGTACGACGATGGCCGCGCCCTTCAAAGGGGCGGCGCGCTGTTCCCAGCGGGCGATGGCCTTCTGCCAGCGGTCGTCGAAATCCGTCAGCCGGCGGTGGTACCCCTCGGCCTGCGATGGGTCGAGTTCCGCCATTCGGGCGGCCAGTGCCTTTGCGACCCTGGCGATGTTGCGTGGGTCGGTCTGGATGTGAGGATTGCCCTGGGCGTGGATGTCGCCCTCCGAGCGGTCCAGCCGGGTCGGCCTCTCCAGCAGACGCACCTGGTTGGCGGCAAGGAAATAGCCGAGCTGCCCCGGTTGCACGCGACCATTGTGGGCCTTGCGCAGCAGCAACGGCAGCCAGCCGATCTCAAGTTCGGCACCGGTGCAGACCAACAGGTCGGCGCGCCGCATCCGGGCGATCAGGCTGGGACGCGCCTGGATGTGGTGTGGGTCCTGGTGGGCGGTGGTGGCGGTGAAGACCGTGGCGGCGTCACCCCCAATCGTCCGGGCCAGCGCGCCCCATTCGGGTTCGCAGGCGAAGACGTTGAGCGCAGCCTGGGCGGACAAGGGTGTAAGCAACGCCAGGATGATGATGAAGACCAACGTGTTTCTGGATGTGGACATAGTGGGCTCCTTAGAATTGATGGGCGCCGTGTGCGCCGAGGGCGACCACGTATTGCAGGATGATCTGGCTATCCGCGAGGGGGCGTGACTCATCCCGGTTATATTGCAGGCGCAGGCGGCTGAACTCGCTGTTGGACCAGTCGAGCATGGCGCTGTAGTGGCGCGGGTCGTGGCCCAGGGTATCCAGGCTGCTGCCGGCCAAGGCCGGCCCTGGGTCATCCGCCTCCAGACCCGCGATGCGTAACCCGAACCGCCAGCGCGGCATGAACTGGTAGACCCCTTGCAAGTACCAGCCATTCTGGTCGGTGGAATAGCCGGCCGGCGTGCCACCGTCGGGGGTGAATGCGCCCGATTCGCTACGCATGAACAGTTCGCCCTGGAGCTTGAAGTTACGCTCGTAGGGATTGCCGCCGGGAGCCCATTTCCACACCGCGTCGGCGATCCACAGATGGCTGTGGCCGGTGAACAGATCACCATCGCCGGATTCACGGTCCCGGGCCTCGGTATCGAGATAGGAGAGACCTGCCTTCCAACTGTTGCTCTCGTCCCAGTCGCCGCCTACATGGGCGAAGGCTGCCCAGGCGCCGACGCCATTGTGGGCCCGACCGCCAGCGGGATAATGATCGCCCGCCAGCAGTTCGCCGCCCAGTTCCACGAACAGGTCGGTGGGGGCCAGCCAGCGTACCTCCACACCGTCGTCCTTATAGGCGTTATTGAGCATGGCGCGGTAGGGCAGGGGCCGATCGGCGAAGTCGTCAGCGTGAGTATGGAAGCTGTTCAGGTAGCCGATGCCGGAGAGGAAACGGCCGGCGCGGAGCCCAAGGCCGCCGGGCAGGTCGAGGGTCTGGATGAAGGCCTCCTCGATCTCGATGCCGTCGGCGCCGCCGTCGCTGACGAAGCTGCCAGTGAACTGGCCATAGAACTTGTCGTCGATATTGGCGCTGATGCCGAGTTCGGACTCGCCCAGAGAGAGCCCTTCGTCGCCCTTGCCGCCCTCTTCCCCGATGGAGAAACCGGGGATCGCCTGTTCCGAGGCAGGACGGGAGAAGTGCTGGAAGCGGCCGTTCATGACAAGGCCGATGCCCGGGTTGAAGGCGTTGGCGGATTGGGGCGTGGCAGGGGCGGGCGCGTTTGCCGCATCGGCCGCTTCCTGTGCGGCGGTCTCTGCCTGCTTTGCCCGTTGCTCCGCTTTGGCGAGGCGCTTCTCCAGTTGCCGGATACGGGCGGCGTACTCTTTCTTCATGTGGACGAGCATCTGTTTGATCTGGGCGATATCGTCCGATGATCCGGCGAATGCCGGCGTGATGGACAAGGCCAGGGCAAGGGGCAGCAGGGCGGCCCGGTGTCGTAATCGGTTGTGCATGACTCTGACTCCCTCATCGATGGGATGGGTTCTGTTCGAGAATATGAAGCGCCAGCCAGCCGCGGCCTCACGCCCCGTGGCGATGGAGGCCGGGCGGCCGTTCTTCGAAGGGTGCGATCAGAAGCTCAGAGCAGGCGGTGCGCGGCCCGGTGGGGTGCGCCAGGTCGGGGCGGCTGGCGCCCGTGCCGTGGCGAACGGCAAAACGATGGCGACGAAAAAGGGGAAGGGGATGGCCTGGGCCAGACTGTTCGAAGGCAGGGGGGAGGCGCCCGCACCCAGGATGCAGACGGCGCACTGCGCATCAGGTTGATGATGGATCAGGGGATGGAACAGCAGCCCTGCCATGGCCAGCAGGAGCAGGGCGACGAACCAGCGGCGCCTTCGCTGCTCAAGGGGGGTGCGTGGTGCTGTTGGCAGGTCGTGCATGAACGCTATTCTATACTCTCCACGAATCCCCCGGCAAAGGCCGGATGGAAATTTTGACAAACCTCCGACAATACCGGTATCAAGCGTAGAGGCTCCGTCGCCGGAGCAGGCCATAGGCGCCGCGTTTGACGAAGTCGTTGATGATGCCCCATGCGAGGGCGTAGAGCCATATGTAACCCGCCCACTTCCAACTGATGGGCTCCACCCACCAGCCGTAGACACAGATCAGGGTGCCGAGCACGGCGCTCCAAAAGCTGGCGTGCAGCAGAATCGTCGAAGGAAAAGGCGGACGCCACATCCAGTCCTCGCTGCGGGTGACGAAGATGGTGGTGTGGCCCGCGACGATGAGCTTCAGGAAGATGAGTGTTTGAATGGTCGCTTGGTCGATTTTCGCCTCTTCGAGCAGGAAGAAGAGCAGAAAGGAGCTGATGACGCCGGCCACGCCGAGGATGCTGGAGACCATGATCAATTCCTGCATGTTCCAGCGTACGGGCTGGCGGTTGACCTTGGTGTTGTCGTAGGCGATGGCGAGGATGGGGATGTCGTTCAGCAGCGCCAGGATGACGATCATGATGGCGGTGACGGGGTAGAAGTTGAACACCACGATGGAGAGGGTCATGAACAGCAGCACACGGATCGTCTCCGCGATGCGGTAGATCGCATAGGACTTCATGCGTTCGAAGGTGATACGGGCCTGTTCGATGGCGTCGTTGATCACCGACAGGCCAGGGGCGGTGAGGATGATATCCGATGCCGCCCGCGCGGCGTCGGTGGCGTTGGCGACGGCGAACCCGCAGTCGGCCTTTCTCAGCGCCGGTGCGTCGTTGACCCCGTCGCCGGTCATGCCTACGATGTGGTCGGCGTGCTGCAAGGTCTCCACCAGGGCGTATTTGTCCTCCGGCACCACCTCGGCGAAGATGTCGATCTCTTCCATCATGTCCGCCAGCGCCGATTCGTGCACCTTGATGAACTGACGCTCAAGCAGGTTGGTGTCGAACATCTTCTTCAGCTCTTCCATCACCCCGTCGGCGAAACGGCGGGCCTCCTTGAGGGGAACATCGCCTTTCAGCTTGCGGTAGAAGGCGGCGGTCAGCGCTTCGGCCATGGCGATGAGTTCACCGCCGGACTTGCCGGAGAGCTGCTCGGCGCGCAGGGCGCGGGGTTCGAGGCCCAGCATGCGCCCGATTTCGCGCGCGATGGCAATGTTGTCGCCGGTGACCATCTTGACCCGTACGCCGTACTCGGCCATGTGCTGGATCACCTCGGCGGAGTCTTCACGTGGCGGGTCGAAGAGGGGGATCAGTCCGACTAGATCGAGCGGTCCATCCCCGCTCTGACGCGCCACGGCCAGGGTGCGGTAACCTTTGCTCGCCAGCACCTCGATGGTGCGCGCGATGGCGATGGTTTCGTTTTCGGGCATCTCCGCCAGATCGAGCAACACCTGGGCGGCGCCCTTCACCACCCGCAGGCGTTCGCCGTCTTTCTCGACGACGGCCTCGGTGCGCTTGCGTACCGGGTCGAAAGGGATGTATTCCACTTGCCGCCAGGATTGCCAGTCGATCTCCGGAAACTTCTGTTCGGCATGGTGAAAGAGTGGGATCTCGATAGGGTCATGATTCTCCAGCCGCGAGGCGAGCAGGGCATAAAGGAATAGCGCCTCCTCGGTGTGGCCGTCGAGCACTACGGGATCCGCCACCTGCATCTCGTTCTTGGTCAGGGTGCCGGTTTTGTCGGAACAGAAGATATCCACCCCAGCCAGTTCTTCGATGGCAGTGAGGCGTGAGACGATGGCCTGCCGTCGTGCAAGGTTCAGCGCGCCCACCGCCATGGTGACCGACAATACCGCCGGCAGCGCCACCGGGATGGCGGCAACAGTGAGCACCATGGCGAAACGCAGGATCTCAAGCAGATCCTCGTTTCGGAAAAGAGCGACCATGACGATCAGGGCCACAAGCGCCACCGTGACGATGATGAGGAAATTGCCGATGTTGATGACCATTTGCTGGAAGTGGCTGTGCTCCTCCAGGGAGGCCTTGGCCACCAACGCCACCACGGAATGGAAACGGGTGTTGGCGCCGGTGTTGACCACCACGGCGCGCATCTCACCCTGCTTCACCACGGTGTTGGCGTAGGCCACCTCGTCCTTGCGTTTGGTGACTGGCAACGACTCACCAGTGAGGGCGGACTGGTCGATGGCGAGGTAGTTGCCATCCAGGAGCTGAACATCGGCCGGCACCAGGTCGCCGATCTTGAGTTTGACGATATCTCCCGGTACCAGTTCGCGGGCGGGGATGCGCTGCCAGGCGCCATTGCGCAGGACCAGGACTTCCTGTCTCATGCGCTGTTTGAGGGCGGCCAAGGCATTCAGCGCACGATGCTCCTGCAGGAAGTCCAGTGCGGCGTTCACCACCAGCATCACCATGATGATGGTGAAGTCCTCCCATTTTTGCACCAGCGCCGAAAGGACGGCGGCCGCCTCGATCATCCATGGGATGGGCCCCCAGAAGCGGCGGAAGATGCGGTGCCAAAGAGGTTCCTCCTTTTCCTCGATCGCGTTGGGGCCATATTCTTGGAGCCGTTTTTCCGCCTCTTTCGAGTCGAGTCCCTCCTCAGCGCGGGTCTTCAGTTCCTGCAATGTCTTAGCGACGTCATGGGTCGCGAAGTCATCCGTTGTCTTTATCATTCCGGGGCTCCGATGAAGTCGAGTTGTTGGCTGCCAACGCGCCGCGGCTGAATCAGCCGCGAAACAGGCGCTTCAAGTAACGGCACGACAGGCTGAACATGGGTACATCCTGACGGTACTTCAAGTAGGCCTCTCCGAACTTGGCGACTGCCTCCCGTTTTTCGAGAAAACGGATCAGCAGCATGACGATCGGTTCGATCGGGTAGATGCAAAGGAGGAACGGCGGCGAACCCACGATCAGGCCGAGCGCGAGCAGAACGAGGCCCGGGACGAAGGTGCTGAGATGAAAGATACTGTGGGTCAGGAGCGCGTGGAAGTGACGCAGATCGATCAGGATGCCGGCGCCCAGGCCGCCGACGATGAACAACACCCACAGAAGGATTCGGGCGACATTGGGTAGGCCGATCACGGTCAGGGGATCTGTTGCAGCATCTGAAGCAGCCCTGTGTAGTGAGTCTGGATCACTTCGAGCATGCCATGCCGCTTTGCCGCGCGGCAACCTCCATAGCCGGCTATCGAGTCGTAGAACGCCTTTTCCAAGTTGTGGAGATAGGTTTGTTCATCCATCTTCGCATATTGGGTGATGACATCGCTGGTCGTCAGGCCAAAGTTGGCGGCCAGCAGTTTGTCCACATCATTCAGTTTGTTGGAGCCGGGAAATCCGCGGCAGTGGATGTTGAACAGGTCGTATCGGTAGGCGGTCTCCACCGCATCGAGGAGGATAGGGCGGATATCTTCGTCAGGCAGGAGTTCGGCGTCCGCCGCATACGGCGATACACCGGGCACGCCCAGACACAGGAGAATGAAGGTATTCAGGATGATGACGTTTATTGGCACGACTACTGCCCCGCGCGCACGACCAGGACATCACAGGGCGCGATATGAATCACCCCCCCGGCCGTTGAACCCAACAACGCCGTGATGCCATGCTGTGCATGGCTTGCGAGGACGATCAGGTCCGCTGATATCTCTTCTGCAAAGTGGCTGATCTCATGCTTGGCCGACCGGCTGCTGAAGCGTGTCTCCAGCCGGATGTCTTTCAGACCGAGGGAGGCCGCCAGTTGGTGTAGGGTCTCGCCGGCGCGGCGTTCCAAGTATTTCTTGGGATCCTCGTCTTCCGGCCCGATCATGTCGTTCGGGATCTCTTCGGGGAAATAGTCGATCACGTGCAGTAGGGTCAGAGAGGCACCGTACTGCTCTGCAAGATCCATGGCGCGTTCGATGGCAAGGTTGCAATAGTCGGAAAAATTCGTCGGACAAAGGATGTTGTGGTAGCGTTTCATCTGCGCCTCCTGGGGGTGGATACTCTAACAGACGAGGGACGGGGCCGCCCCTGGCCCGGGTTATTAACCCGGCAACACTATATATCGCATTCAGGGCTTCAGGCAGGCGCCGGAACAAGGCGCAGTGCGCAGGCAAGGGTTGTTCCCTTGCCAAGGTCGCTCCAGTGCATCCATGCACTCGCGACACTTGGACATCCTGTCCAGCGCACTGGAACGCAGGTCCGGCGCCTGCCTGAAGCCCCTAACTCTATGATATTCAAAGACAGGCCGCGGCGTGCCGGCCCGCAGGCTGCGTTGCTCCATCTTGCTGTAGGGTGGCTACAGCGGCGATGGGCCGCCTTGCTGCGAACCGGCACGCCACGGCTGAATACGATATATAGTGTTGCCGGGTTAATAATATTCATGAAGTCGCTCGCGCCCTTGCTTGATCCTTGTCTACACAGGGAATTTTCCTTCCTCGGCAATACAGCCCATATTCCACGCGGTCAGAAAATCCCCTGTGCGGACAATTCTCTGTACAATCATCGCGGCGATTCATGAATAATCCAGGCTAGGAGTCTGCCGGGTTAATAATATTAACAGATGCAACAGATGCGGGATGGCCAGCTCATTGAGTTTTTGCAACACTTGTTATCCAGCCACTGGGGAATGGGCTCGATCAGCGTGTTGATGATGTTGGAATCCATGCCTATCGTAGGGCTCTTCGTACCAGGCGTATTTCTGATGGTGGCGTTGGGGTCCCTTGCGCATGCCGGACAACTGCCTTTTGGGGAACTGGTGGTGTTCGCCACCGCCGGCGCCCTGGCGGGCGACAGCCTGGGCTACTGGTTGGGGTTTCTGCGGGGTGCTGAAACAGCATGGGGGGGCTCGCATAAGCGTATTCGGCGCGGCCGCAAAAAGGCCGAGGCGTTGCTGGCGAAGCGCGGCCGGCTGGCTGTGTTCATCGGCCGGTTCGTGTGGTTTTTCCATCCAGCGGTACCGGTCATCGCGGGCGCAACCGGTATCCGGCCCGGTTGGTTCTATGTGGCGGATATCCCGGCGGCCGCGATTTGGGTGGCGCTGTACGGCGGTATCGGTTATCTCGCGACAGGCGTTCTGCGGGAACGGGCGCTTGAGACCCTCTCGGTATTGGGTGTCATCGTCGCCGTTGTCCTGATCCTGTTGTTTTACCGCTGGTTTCGGAAGCGGCGCACCTAACCCGGATTATTCATGCAAGTCGCTCGCGCCCTTGCTTGATCCTTGTCCACACAGGGAATTGTCCTTCCTCGGCAATACAGCCTGTATTCCACTCGGTCGAAAAATCCTCTGTGCGGGCAATTCTCTGTGTAATCATCGCGGCGATTCATGAATAATCCGGGCTAAGGGGTTTTTGTCTGTGGGTCGGATCTCTGCTGTTTTCTGCATGCAGACGGGCGGTGTTCCGACGACATTATGTAGACGGATGCAATGGGTTATTAACCCGGCAACACTATATATCGCATTCAGGGCTTCAGGCAGGCGCCGGAACAAGGCGCAGTGCGCAGGCAAGGGTCATTCCCTTGCCAAGGTCGCTCCAGTGCATCCATGCACTCGCGACAC
>Ga0256841_1000756_pt1 | contig 31146 bp, 27 predicted proteins | sample 356308metaG_FD_185971 | JGI IMG/M metagenome (GOLD analysis project Ga0256841, IMG submission 185971) | Hydrothermal vent microbial communities from Mid Atlantic Ridge, Atlantic Ocean - 356-308 | ecosystem: Environmental > Aquatic > Marine > Hydrothermal vents | place: Atlantic Ocean: Mid... | reverse complement strand
GCTGCACCAGGACGACAGCTACCTGAAACCGCCCTACCGGCTGGCCGGACGCGGCAGCGGCAAGCCGCTGCTGGTGATGTTCGAACAGAAGGACTGCCCGCCCTGCGACGAGCTGCACCTGGACATCCTCAGGCGCGAGGAGAGCCGACGGCTGCTGGCCGGCTTCGACGTGGTGTTGCTCGACCTGTGGTCGGACACGCCGGTGCAGACGCCGGACGGCCGCGATACCACGGCTGCCGTCTGGGCTCGCGACCTGGGCGTGCAGTACGCCCCCACCCTGGTGATGTTCGACCGGGCCGGAAAGGAGGCGTTTCGCACCGGGGCCTACCTCAAGGCCTTCCATACCCAGTCCGCTCTGGACTATGTGCTGTCCGGCGCCTACCGCACCCAGCCCAGTTTCCAGCGATTCATCCAGGCGCGCGCCGACGCCCTGGAAGCGAAGGGCATACACGTCGATCTCATGAAATAGACGCCGGGCGGTGGAGACGGTGGCCACCGGAAGGCCGGCGTTCACCCCACCGGCCAGGACGATGCCGCGATGAACGCGCGAAGCGCGCACGCGAAAGAGTTTTTTCCGCGTTTTTCGTGTCTTCCGTGGCTATCCAAACTGTCGGCCGGTGACGCCCCTGGCGTCCGGGCCCATTAGATAGAGGATCGGCCGCACCACGTCCTCCGGTTGCGGCAGCCTGGCCGGATTCTCGCCCGGGTAGGCCAGGCTGCGCAGGGCGGTGGCCACCGGGCCGGGATCGAAGCTGTTGACGCGTACGGAGGTGTTGGCCTCCAGCTCGTCGGCCAGGGTCTGCATGAGATTCTCGATACCGGCCTTGCTGACGCCGTAGGCGCCCCAGTAGGCGCGGCCCTGGCGCCCGACGGCGTCGGAGCAGAACAGCACCGAGGCGTCGTCGCTCTTCATCAGGAGGCCCAGGCAGCTGCGCGTCAGGAGAAAGGGCGCGTTGAGGTTGACCTGCAGCACCCGGTACCAGAGCTCGGTCTCGTAGTGCGCCAGCGGGATGAGCGCGCCCAGCATGGCGGCATTGTGCAGCAGGCCGTCGAGGCGCCCGAATTCGCGTTCCAGGGTCTCGGCCAGGTCCAGATAGTCCTTCTCGGTGGCGCCTTCCAGGTTCATGGGATAGATGGCCGGTTGCGGGTGGCCGGCCTTCTCGATGTCGTCGTAGACCGATTCAAGCTGGCGCACGTTCAGGTCCAGCAGCACCAGGGTGGCGCCGTGGGCCGCCAGCGCGCGCGCCGCGGCGGCGCCGATGCCGGCGCCGGCGCCGGTCACCAGCACCACGCGGCCGGCCAGGCAGTCGGGGCGGGGTTGCCAGTCGTCAGGTGTATTCATGGGCGGCAGTGTACCAGTTCCTCGGCCCGCAGTTGCGCTGCGCAGGCATGACCGCTGCGCACCGCACCCTCCAGCGTGGCGGGCAGGCCGGTATCGGTATAGTCGCCGGCCAGCCAGGCGCCGCGCAGCGGCGTGCGCACCGCCGGCCGCAGCCGGTCGATGCCGGGCCGGCAGCTGAAGGTGGCGTGTTTCTCCCGCACCAGCAGGTGGGATAGCGGCTGCGGCCAGCGCGGGAAACAGGCGCGCACCTGGGCGCGCAGGGCGTCGACCAACACCTCGGGCGGCATCGTCATGTGCGGTCCGTCGCCGCTGATGACCAGGGCCATGAGGCCCGGCTGGCCGCACAGGCGCCGGTCGAACAGCCACTGGCCGTGGCCGTCCAGCAGGCCGGTCATGCCACCGGCCAGGCGCACCGCGGGCGGGTATTGCAGATAGAGGGTGGCGATCGGTTCGCTGCCCAGGTCCCCGAGCCGTCGGCCCAGCGTGGCCAGCGCGGGCACGCCGTCCAGCAGCCGGCGGCTGTTCCTGGCGTCGGTGGCGATCACCACCTGGCGGGCCGCCAGTGACCGGCCACCGACGCGCACGCCCTGAACCCGGTTGCCGCGCAAATCCAATGCATCCACTCGTGCACCCAGGTCGATGCGGACGCGGTGCAATTCCAGGAAGGCGGCGCAGGGGTCGGACAGCACCCGGCCCAGGTCGAGAGCGGGCACCAGCAGGTCGGAATGAGCGCGCTGGTGCAGGAAGGCTTCGTCCAGCACCCTGAGAAACACGCGTGCCGAGGCATGTTGCGACGGCGTGTTGAGGGTGGCCAGGCACAACGGCTGCCACAGCGTCTGCATCAGCGCCGCCGTCTGCTGCTCGCTGCGCAGCAGGGCGTCGACGCTGATGTCCTGGTCGGGGGTGGGGCGCAGGCTGCCCAGGCGGCGACCGAAACGCAGCGCCTTGCGGCGGTCCAGCAGTGACAGGCCGCGGGCCGTGAGCAATCCCGCCAGCAGGTGCAGCGGCGCTGGCAGCGGCGCGGTCCGCAACGCCATGCGCTGGCCACCGGCGTCGCGCAGGCGCAAGGCCAGGCGCTGGCGGTGCAGCACGCGGGTGAGGTCGACGCCGACGCGCTGCAACAGGGTCAGGGTGTCGCGGTAGGCCCCGATCATCAGGTGCTGGCCGTTGTCGACCGCCCGTTCGCCGAAGCGCACACGGCGGGCGCGGCCGCCCAGCTGGCGGGTGGCCTCGAACAGCCGCACCGGCAGGCCGTGGCGCGCCAGTTCGACCGCGGTCGCCAGGCCGGCCCAGCCGCCCCCGACGACGATCACCGGCAGTCGTTCCCGTGCCGTCGTGCCCACGGTCAGTGCGCGGAGGCGGTGCCGCCGAGCCGGCGCTGGCGGCGTTTCTCACGGCTCGCCGTGCGCCAGGCGATCCACAGCTTGCGCAGCGGTGTCAACTGGATGCGCTGCTCCAGCACCCGGAAGCCATCGGCCTCGATTTCGTCGAGCAGCGCCTGGTAGATGGCGGCCATGATCAGGCCGGCGCGCTGGGCGTAGCGGTCGGCGGCGGGCAGACGCTCCAGCGCATGATGGTAGTATTGGCGGGCGCGCTGCGCCTGGAAGGCGAACAAGGCGCGCTGGCGCTCGCCGGCCCGGCCCAGCAGCAGGTCGCGCGGATCGACGCCGAAGCGGTCCAGTTCGTCCATGGGCAGGTAGATGCGGCCGCGGCGCGCGTCCTCGCGCACGTCGCGCAGGATGTTGGTGAGCTGGAAGGCGGTGCCCAGTTGCTGGGCGTAGTCCGGGGTGGCGCGTTCGCGGTAGCCGAAGATCTCGGCCGACAGCAGGCCGACCACGCCCGCCGCCCGCTGGCAGTACAGCGCCAGTTCGCTGAACGAGTCGTAGCGGCTGCGCTCCAGGTCCATCTGCATGCCGTCGATGATTTCGGCGAAGTACTCCTGCGGCAGGTTGTAGGTCGCCAGGGGTGCCTGCAGGGCTCGGCTCACCGGGTGCCGGGGGCGACCTGCGAAGCAGTGCTCCAGCTCCTCGCGCCACCAGTCCAGCTTGCGGCGCGCCACGCCGGCATCGCGGCACTCGTCCACCACGTCGTCCACCTCGCGGCAGAAGGCATACAGGGCGGTGATGGCGCGCCGCTGGCCGGGCTCCAGGAACAGGAAGGCATAATAGAAGCTGGAACCACTGGCGGCGGCCTTCTGTTGGCAGTACTGGTCGGGCGACATGCCGGCTACCATACCGGCAGGGCGTCCGGCCCCGCAAGCCGGCTCACGTTCGGGGTGTGAAAAAGCCGACCGCAAAGGCGCGGAGAACGCAGAGGCACGCAAAGAAAGAACACAATGGTGTCAACGTCGATTCAGGATACATCGGTTCACCCTTTGCGTATCTCTGCGTTCTCCGCGCCTTTGCGGTCGGTTTTCAAAACCCACGGCGGAACGCGCCCCACAGAATGGCCAGCTGGTCGCGGCGGGTCAGGCGGGGGCGGGTGAAGGCGTCCTCGCGCCGGTGCAGGCGCTGCAGGACGCGCTCGCCGCCGAGCAGGATGGCGCGCACTTCCAGGCCGAAGCGGCCGCGCAATTGCCGGCCCAGCGGGCTGCCCGAGCGCAGCAGGCGGTGGGCGCGTTCGCTCTGGAAGCGCAGCAGCCGCCGCAGGCCGGCGCTGTTGCGGTGGTGGAGGATCTGTTCGTCGTCGACGCCGAAGCGGCGCATCTCGTCCTGCGGCAGGTAGATGCGGCCGCGTTCGTCGGCGTCCTGGCGCAGGTCCTGCAGGAAGTTGACGAGTTGCAGGGCACTGCAGACGGCGTCGGACAGGGCCAGGTTGCGGGGCGTGGCGCTGCCGTCCAGCTTCAGCAACAGGCGGCCGACCGGGTTGGCGGAACGGCGGCAGTAGTCCATCAGTTCGCCGAAGTCGGCGTAGCGGCTGGTGGTGACGTCCTGACGGAAGGCCGACAGCAGGTCGCGCAGGGGTTCCAGCGGCAGGCGGTGGCGACGCATGCTGTCGGCCAGCGCCGTGAACAGGGGGCCGTCCGGCGTTGCGCCGGCCTCGATGGCATCCAGGCCCGTGGCCAGGGCATCCAGGCCGTCGAGGCGCTGGCGGGGGTCGAGGTCGCCCTCGTCGGCCAGGTCGTCGGCGCTGCGGGCGAAGGCGTAGAGGACGGCCACCGGTCGGCGCAGGCGCGCCGGCAGCAGCCGCGAGGCGACCGGGAAGTTTTCGTAGTGGCGACGCGCCAGGTCGCGGCACCAGGCGTGGGCGGCCTGTGTCTCAGGCGTCATTCCCGTCCGGCGGCGGTGTCGATTCCACGTCGCGCGGCTGGCGCTCGATCTGTTCGGGATTGGCCGCCTCTTTCTTGATGCGAATGCCCATTTCGTTGAACTTGCGCGCGCCCGGCAGCAGCCGGGTGTCGAAGGAGCGCACCGCCTTGTTGTAGCTGTCGACGCTGCTGCCCAGGCTGCGGCCGAGCCTGCCCAGGTGTTCGCTGAAGGTGGCCAGCCGGTCGTACAGGTCCTCGCCCAGCTTGCGGATCTGCTCGGCGTTCTCGGCCAGCGCTTCCTGGCGCCAGCCGTAGGCGACGGCGCGCAGCAGCGCCACCAGGCTGGTGGGGGTGGCCAGCACCACCTTGTCGGCCAGGGCGTCCTCCAGGAGCTGGTGGTCGATGTCCAGTGCGGCGCTCAGGAACTGGTCGCCGGGAATGAACAGCACCACGAAATCGGGCGAGGAAGGGAGCTGTGTCCAGTAGGCCTTGGAGGCCAGCTCGCGCACCCGCTCGCGCACCTTGCGCGCATGGCGCTGCAGTTGTTCGTCGCGGGTGCGGTCATCGGGGGCCTCGACCGCCGCCAGGTAGGCGTCCAGCGGCGTCTTGGCGTCGACCACGATCTCGCGGCCGTCCGGCATGCGCACGATCATGTCGGGCCGCTGCAGGCCGTCCTCCGTCTGCACGCTCTCCTGCTCGACGAAGTCGCAGTGCTGCACCATGCCGGCCAGTTCCGCCAGTCGCCTGAGGGTCAGCTCGCCCCACTGGCCGCGCACCTCGGGTCGGCGCAGCGCCTGGCTGAGGTTGCGCGTCTGGTCGTGCAGCGCCTGCTGGCCTTCCGCCATCAGCTTGAGGTGCTGGGTGAGCGAACCGTAGGCCTCGCGGCGTTCCTTCTCGATACGGTGGATCTGCTGTTCGGTCTTCTCCAGTGCCTCGCGGATGGGCCTGACCAGGTTCTCGACAGCTTTCTCGCGCTGGCTCAGTTCCCCCTTCGCCTGTTCCTGTAGCGCCTTGAGATTGGCCTCGGCCAGTTTCAGGAACTCGCTGCTGTTGGACTTGAGTACGTCGCCGGCCAGGGACTTGAACGTGTCTTCCAGCTGCCGGCGGGCCTGCTCCATGGATTCCAGCTTGTCGCGCGCAGCGTTGCGTTCGGCTTCGAGCTGCGCCTGCAGGCGCGCGTTTTCCTCGCGCAGCCGCCCGGCCAGCCGCTGCCCGCGCAGCAGGCCCACCAACAGGCCGCCTGCCCCGGCCAGCAATACCGCGACCACCATCGAGATCCAATCCGACCCGTCCATGCCACCATCATACCCAAATCGCCCACCTACGGGGCGGATGGGGGGTGGTGGCTGTCCAGCCAGGCGAGGAGGTCGGCGGGGTGTTCGATGAGACCGTCGGCGCCCCAGGTTTCCGGGCGGTCGTCATCCAGGAAATAGCCGAACAGGGCCACCAGGGTGGGCATGCCGGCGTTGCGGCCGGCCTCGATGTCGCGGCGGGCGTCGCCGACGTACAGGCATTCGGCCGGCGTGCGGCCGGTCAGTTCGCAGGCGTGCAGCAGGGGGGCGGGGTGCGGTTTGCGTTCGGCCAGGGTGTCGCCGGACACCACGCAGGCCGGGCGGTCGAGCAGGCCGAGCGCCCGCAGCAGGGGCTCGGTGAGCCAGCCCGGCTTGTTGGTGACCACGCCCCAGTCCATGCCGCGCGCCTCCAGCGAGGCCAGTACGTCCTCCATGCCGGGGAATGGCCGGGTGCGGTCGGCGATGTGGGCCTGGTAGCGATCGAGCAGTTGCCGCCGCAGCGGCTCGAAATCCGGGTGTTCGGGGTCGAGGCCGAAGCCGCGCTCGATCAGGGCGCGCCCGCCGTGCGATACCACCGGCCGGATGGCCTCGAAAGGCAGCGGCGCGCGGCCGTTGGCGCGCAGAACGGCATTGAGGGCGTCCGCCAGGTCGGGCGCGGTGTCGAGCAGGGTGCCGTCCAGATCGAACAGGACAGTCTCGATGGTATGCGCCACGTCGGGTCAGTCGGTCCTGCGGAACCAGGCGAGGTAGTTGACGTCGACGTCGTCGCCCAGGCGGTAGGCGCCGGTCAGGGGGTTGTAGGTCATGCCGGTCAGGTCGCGCAGTTCGAGGCCGGCGCGGCGCGCCCAGCGTTCCAGTTCCGAGGGGCGGATGAACTTGCCGTAGTCGTGGGTGCCGCGCGGCAGCATGCGGAGCAGGTATTCGGCGCCGAGGATGGCGAACAGATACGACTTGGGGTTGCGGTTGATGGTGGAGAAGAACAGGTCGCCGCCGGGCCGCACCAGGCGGGCGCAGGCGTCGATGACGGACGCCGGATCGGGCACGTGCTCCAGCATTTCCATGCAGGTCACGGTGTCGAAACCGGCCGGCTCCCGTTCCGCCAGTGCTTCCGCGGTGATGCGTTCGTAGTCCACCTCCATGCCGGACTCGTGCAGGTGCAGGCGCGCCACGCCGAGTGGTGCCTCGCCCATGTCGATGCCGGTGACGCGCGCGCCGCGCGCCGCCATGCCTTCGCTCAACAGGCCGCCGCCGCAACCCACGTCCAGCACCCGCCGGCCGGCCAGCGGCGCGTGCCCGTCGATGTAGTCCAGGCGCAAGGGGTTGATGTCGTGCAGCGGCTTGAACTCACTGTGCGGATCCCACCAGCGCGAGGCCAGGGCGTCGAACTTGTCGACCTCGGCCTGATCGACGTTGGGCGCGGTTTCGTTCATGTGCGGAAACATACCACACAATACGCCCCCGACGAATCGGCGGGGCGGGCAGGCGTGGTTACGGAGGAGGGTCGGAGGCGGCGATGTCTTTTTGCCAGTGCCCGGCGCGGACCAGGATGTCGGCTTCGTCCAGGGTGGTGAGACGGCGCTCCCTGAGCAGGTGCTGGCCGGCCACCCAGACGTCGGTGACCTGTTCGCGGCCGGCGGCGTAGACGATCTGGGAGACGGGGTCGTACAGCGGCCGGGTCTCCAGCGCGCCGAGATCGATGGCGCACAGGTCGGCCCACTTGCCCGCTTCCAGCGAGCCCGTGTCGGCCGCCAGTCCCAGGGCGCGGGCGCCGTTCAGGGTGGCCATGCGCAGCACCTGCCAGGCGGGCAGGGCGCGGGCGTTGGCGGCGACCGCCTTGCCGATCAGCGCGGCGCTCTGCATCTCGCCCAGCAGGTCGAGGTCGTTGTTGCTGGCGGCGCCGTCGGTGCCGAGTGCCACATTCACCCCGGCCTCCAGCAGCCTGGCCACCGGGCACCAGCCGCTGGCCAGCTTGAGGTTGGACTGCGGGCAATGCACCACGTGGCTGCCGGCATCGGCCAGCCGGCCGATCTCCTCTTCTTCGAGCTGGGTCATGTGCACGGCCACCAGGTTCGGCGACAGCAGGCCGAGTTGCTGCAGGCGCTGCAGGGGGCGGTCGCCGTTTCGTTCCAGGCTCTGGCCGATTTCGTCGGCGGTCTCGTGCACGTGCATGTGCACGGGCAGGTCCAGTTCGTCGGCCAGCACCCGTACCCGCTGCAGGGGGGCATCCGACACGGTGTAGGGGGCATGCGGCGCGAAGGCGCAGCTCACCAGGGGATGGTGGCGGTACTCGTCGTGCAGGGTCAGGCCCTTGGCCAGGTACTGGTCGGCGTCTTCCGCATAGACGGTCGGGAAGTCGAGCAGGATCAGGCCGACACAGGCGCGCATGCCGGCGTCTGCCGCCACACGCGCCGTCACTTCCGGGAAGAAATACATATCGTTGAAGCAGGTGGTGCCCGAGCGCAGCATCTCGGCGACGGCCAGCTGCGTACCGTCGTGGATGAACTGTTCGCCGACCCAGCGCTGCTCGGCGGGCCACACGTGCTGCTGCAGCCATTCCCTCAGCGGCAGGTCGTCGGCCAGGCCGCGCAGCAGCGACATGGCGGTGTGGGTGTGGGCGTTGACCAGCCCGGGGATCAGGGCGTGGTCGGCCAGTTCGATCTCGGTGGCGGCCTGCAGGCTGCGCCGGGCCTCCGCCGTCGGCAGCACGGCATGGATGCGTCCGTCCTCGACGGCGACGGAATGGTGTTCCAGCACCCGCCGCTCCGGCTCCACCGGGATCACCCAGCGCGCGTGAATGAGGGTTTCGACGGTGGCCATGGCGCGGCAGTATAACGCAGCCGCCGCATCCGCCCCAGAAGGCGGGGCGCCCCGGGTGTTGTCCCGGTCACGGCGATCAGCCGGAGGAGCGCCGGTTCAACCACCAAGGCGCACAGGGGCGCACGAAGGAAAACCGCGGGAAAAACCCGTTTTAACCGCGAAGGACGCGAAGGGGCGCGAAGGGGAAAAATACTGAAAAGATCTTCCTTCGCGTCCTTCGCGTCCTTCGCGGTTATATTCTTTATCCTTCGTGCGCCTTCGTGGTTAGAACACCCACAAAACCAGGCAGCATCCGGGCATGCCAGGCCTGACGGGGAAACCCGACATCGGGAAGCCCGGCGCCGGGCTCAGGCCACGTTGTGCATGTACACTTCCTGGTGCGGGTAGGGGATGGAGATGCCGTTCTCGTCGAAGGCCAGTTTCACCTTCTCCATCATGTCCCAGTACACGCCCCAGTAGTCGCCGCTCTTGACCCAGGGGCGCACCAGGATGTTGACGCTGCTGTCGCCCAGCTCACCGACGGCGATGACCGGCGCCGGGTCCTTCAGAATGCGCTCGTCGGCGGCCAGCAGGCCTTCCAGCACCTTCTTGGCCTTGCCGATGTCGTCGTCGTAGCCGATGCCGAACACCATGTCCACGCGCCGCGTGTCGCGCGCCGAGTAGTTGGTGATGGTGCCGCCGTAGATCTGGCTGTTGGGTACGATGATTTCGCGGTTGTCGCCGGTGCGCATGACGGTGGCGAACATGCGTACTTCCTCCACCACGCCCATGACGCCGCCGGCTTCGATGAAGTCGCCGACCTTGAAGGGGCGGAACAGGATGAGCATGACGCCGGAGGAGAAGTTGCCCAGGGAATCCTTCAGGGCCAGGCCGATGGCCAGGCCGGCGGCGCCGAAGACGGCCAGCAGGGAGGTGGTCTGTATGCCGAGCTGGTCCAGGGCCGCCATGACGACGACCAGCAGCAGCACGGTGTAGACGATGTTGCCGAGGAAGTTGACCAGCATGGCGTCCATGTTGGACTTGGTCATGACCTTGCGGGTGAGGTTGGTCAGCCAGCGGGCGATCCAGCGGCCGATGACGAAGATGGCCAGAGCGGCGACGATCTTGATCGACCAGGGGATGAGAAACTTCTCGATCAGTTCCGGGTTGTTGAGTTGAGCCAGTTTGTCCATGTTGTTATTCCCTTAGCAGTCAGGTTCGTGACGGGTGCGGGAAAGGGCGCCCTCCGTGATCGAGCGGAGGTGCGCCCGCCCGCTTTTTCCAGTGTTACATATGTACTTCGCTGCCCTTGATGGTGATCTCCACGCGGCGGTTGCGGGCACGGCCGGCGGCGGTGGCATTGCTGGCCACGGGGTTGGCTTCGCCCATGCCCAGGGTGGACATGACGTTGGCCGGCACGCCATGATCCAGCAGGTAGTTCTTGACCGCGATGGCGCGGCGCATGGAAAGCTGCTTGTTGTAGGCTTCCGAGCCGGTGCTGTCGGTGTAGCCGACGATGGCGACGCTCTGCACTTCCGACATCTTGCGGATATGCTCGGCCAGCTTCGCCAGTTCGGCCTGGCCGGCCGGCTTGAGGGTGGCGCTGTTGACGTCGAACAGGGCGCCGGCCGACAGCGACACCGACTTGGTCATCATCTTCGGCTTCGGCTTCGGCGCCGGGGCGGGGGCTGCCTTGGCTGCGGGGGCCGGCGCTGGCGCCGGTTTGGCCGCGGGCCTGGCCGGTGCGCCGCCGCAGTCGGCGGGGGCGTTCTTCTTCGAGCCAAAGCCGGTCATGACGCAGTCGCCGAACCCGTCTGTGATGAGGTGGCCGCTGGCGTCACCGACGAAACCTTCGGTGGCCTTACCGGCCTTGTGCGCGGCGGCGCCCTGACCGAGGGCGAGGCCGAGGCAGCCGATGATGAGCGCGGATGTACGGGTGATGGTCGTCATGATGATTCTCCTTCGACGCTTGGTTGTTGGTGTCCACACAAACGGTATAGTAGAAAGCTTTGCCGGTGAGACTTCAAGCGTTTGCCGGGTGTCTGGACGAATGTTCATATGACAGCAAGGTGACTGACTGAATGCACCAGGAAAACGATTGCATCCGGGCCATGGTATGGCAGGACGGCGTGCTGCGCCTGCTCGACCAGCGTCGGCTTCCCCGCCAGGAGATCTGGCTCGAACTGGACGATTGCGCCGCCGTCGCCGACGCCATCCGCGACATGGTGGTGCGCGGCGCGCCGGCCATCGGCATTACCGCGGCCTATGCGGCGGTGCTGTCGGCGCGGCGGCGCCATGCAGATTCGCCGCACGGCTGGCGCGCCGCCTTCGAGACCGATCTCGAACGGCTTGCCGCCGCGCGGCCCACCGCGGTCAACCTGCGCTGGGCGGTGCAGCGCATGCGGGCGGTGGCGGCGGGACGGAAGGGCGATCCGGTGCCGGCCCTGCTGGAGGCCGCCATCGCGCTGCACCGGCAGGACATCGCCGCCAACCGGCGTATGGGCGAGCTGGGCGCGGCGCTGATCGACGCCGGCAGCGGCGTGCTGACACACTGCAACACCGGTTCGCTGGCCACCGGTGGTTACGGCACCGCGCTGGGCGTGATCCGCAGCGCCTGGGCGCAGCGGCGTCTCACTGCCGTGTATGCCGACGAGACCCGGCCCTGGCTGCAGGGCGCGCGGCTGACGGCCTGGGAGCTGGTGCGCGACGGCATTCCCGTCGACCTGCTGGTGGACGGCGCCGCCGCCCACCTGATGAAGGAGGGGCGGGTGCAGTGGGTGGTAGTGGGCTCGGACCGGATCGCCGCCAACGGCGACGTCGCCAACAAGATCGGTACCTACGCGGCGGCGGTGGCGGCGCGCCACCACGGCGTGAAATTCATGGTGGTGGCGCCGTCCTCGACCATCGACATGAGCACGCCCGGGGGTGACCGGATTCCCATCGAACAGCGGCCGGCCGACGAGGTGTTGAGCCTGGCCGGCCAGCCGGTGGCGGCACCCGGCGCCGGCGCCTGGAATCCGGCCTTCGACATCACGCCGGCAGAGCTGGTGGACGCCATCGTCACCGAGCGGGGCGTGGTGCAGGCGCCGGACGCCGCCGGAATGGCCCGCCTGATGGCGGAAGCCGGATCCGGGTAGCCCCCTCCAGACGGCCTCAGAAGCGTTCTGGGGCGAGATCTTTTGGCTGCAGTAGGTGGGCGGCCTGTGCTACAATGCGCCTTTTATGCCGTTTTGCGGCGTCAGGCCCCTGTAACGGCGCAACGACACAACCGAAAAAACCGCCCAGGCTGACCAGAACCCATGGCTGAATTCGCCAAAGAAGTCGTCCCCGTCAACCTCGAAGACGAGATGCGCCAGTCCTACCTCGACTACGCCATGAGCGTGATCGTGGGCCGCGCCCTGCCGGATGTCCGCGACGGCCTCAAGCCGGTGCACCGGCGCGTGCTGTACGCCATGCACGAGCTCGGCAACGACTGGAACAAGCCCTACAAGAAATCGGCGCGCATCGTCGGTGACGTCATCGGTAAATACCACCCGCACGGCGACACGGCGGTGTACGACACCATCGTGCGCATGGCGCAGCCGTTCTCGCTGCGCTACATGCTGGTCGACGGCCAGGGCAACTTCGGTTCGGTGGACGGTGATTCGCCGGCCGCCATGCGCTACACCGAAGTGCGCATGTCGAAGATCGCCCACGAGCTGCTGGCCGACATCGACAAGGAGACGGTCGACTTCGTCCCCAACTACGACGAGACCGAAAAGGAACCGGCGGTCTTCCCGACCCGCATCCCCAACCTGCTGATCAACGGTTCGGCCGGCATCGCCGTGGGCATGGCGACCAACATCCCGCCGCACAACCTGACCGAGGTGATCGACGCCTGCACGGCGCTGATCGACAATCCGGACCTGAGCATAAAGGAACTGATGGAATTCATCCCGGGTCCGGACTTCCCCACCGCCGGCGTCATCAACGGCGTGCGCGGCATCCACGAGGCCTACCACACGGGCCGCGGCCGGGTCCATATCCGCGCCCGCAGCCACGTGGAGGGTGAGGAGGGCGGCAAGCAGGCCATCGTGGTCACCGAGCTGCCCTACCAGGTCAACAAGGCCCGCCTGCTGGAGAAGATCGCCGAGCTGGTCAAGGACAAGAAGATCGAGGGCATCAGCTCGCTGCGCGACGAGTCCGACAAGGAAGGCATGCGCATGGTGATCGAACTGAAGCGCGGCGAGGTGGCGGAGGTGGTGCTGAACAACCTCTACCAGCACACCCAGTTGCAGAACGTGTTCGGCATCAACATGGTGGCGCTGGTGGACGGCCAGCCGCGCCTGCTCGACCTCAAGCAGATCCTGGAGGCCTTCATCCGCCACCGCCGCGACGTGGTCACCCGGCGCACCGTGTTCGAGCTGCGCAAGGCGCGCGAGCGCGGCCACGTGCTGGAAGGCCTGGCGGTGGCGCTGGCCAATATCGACGAAGTCATCGCCCTGATCAAGCAATCGAAGAGTCGCGCCGAGGCGCGCGGCGAGCTGATGGCGCGCGAGTGGCGCCCCGGCGTCGTCACCGAGCTGCTGGAGCGGGCCGGCGTCGAGGCCTACCGGCCCGACGGCCTGGAGCCGCAGTTCGGCTTCCAGGGCGAGTTCTACAGGCTGTCGGAAGTGCAGGCCCAGGCCATCCTCGACCTGCGCCTGCATCAGCTGACCGGGCTGGAGCAGGACAAGATCGTCGGCGAGTACAAGGAGGTCATCGCCCGCATCGACGACCTGCTCGGCATCCTCAACGATCCGGATCGCCTCATGCAGGTGATCCGCGACGAACTGTCCGAGGTGCGCGAGGAATTCGGCGATGAACGCCGCACCGAGATCCTCACCGACCACCTCGACCTGACGCTGGAAGACCTCATCACCGAGGAAGACGTGGTGGTGACCCTGTCGCACGCCGGCTACGCGAAGTCGCAGTCGCTGTCCGACTACAGCGCCCAGCGCCGCGGTGGCCGCGGCAAGAGCGCGGCGCGGGTCAAGGAAGAGGACTTCATCGACAAGCTGTTCATCGCCAGCACCCACGACACCATCCTGTGCTTCTCCAGCCGCGGCAAGGCCTACTGGCTCAAGGTCTACCAGCTGCCGCAGGCGGGCCGCGCGGCGCGGGGCAAGCCGCTGGTCAACCTGCTGCCGCTGGAAGAGGGCGAGCGCATCAACGCCGTGTTGCCGGTGCGCGAGTTCCGCGAGGATCAGTACGTGTTCATGGCCACCGCCGCCGGCACGGTCAAGAAGACGCCGCTGAAGGATTTCTCGCGGCCGCGCGCCAACGGCATCATCGCCCTGGACCTGCGTCCCGGCGACTACCTGGTTGACGTCGACATCACCGACGGCGAGCGCGACGCCATGCTGTTCAGCAACGCCGGCAAGGCCATCCGCTTCCACGAGACCGACGTGCGGCCCATGGGCCGCACCGCCTGCGGCGTGCGCGGCATCCGCCTGCAGCCGGACCAGAAGGTCATCGCGCTCATCATCGTCGACGAGGGCGACGTGCTGACCGCCACCGAGAACGGCTACGGCAAGCGCACCCCGGTGGACGACTACCCGGTGCACGGGCGTGGCGGCCAGGGTGTGATCTCCATCCGCGTCACCGATCGCAACGGCGAAGTGGTCGGCGCCGAGCTGGTGCACGAGGAGGACGAGATCATGCTCATCAGCAGCGGCGGCACCCTGGTGCGCACCCGCGTCAACGAAGTCTCGCGCATGGGCCGCAGCACCCAGGGCGTCAGGCTCATCAACCTCCAGAACGGCGAGAAGCTGGTCGGCATCGAACGCATCGTCGAAGAGGACGAGGACAGCGATGATTCGGAGGGTGACTGATCGGTTTTTTTGACCACGAAGGCGCACAAAGGGGAAAAACCTTTGTTCAAAACCCGGCCGAGACAGCCGTGGTAACCCCACCATGACGACCTTCGAACAAACGCCATGGAAAGCACGGAAAACACGGACATTCCCCTTGCGCGGCGCGCTGCGCGCGCCCGCAAAAAAGCAGGATTTGTTTTTTTCCGTGCTTTCCGCGCTTTCCGTGGCTATCACAGGTTTTTTTGAAACATTGCAGGAGTTCACCGCATTATGAGCAGGGTCTACAACTTCAGCGCCGGTCCGGCGATGCTGCCGGCCGAGGTGCTGGAACGCGCGCGCGAGGAACTGCAGGACTGGCATGGCAGCGGCATGTCGGTGATGGAGATGAGTCACCGTGGCAAGGAGTTCATGTCCATCGCAGAACAGGCCGAGGCCGACCTGCGCGAGCTGATGGGCATCCCGGACGACTACAGGGTGCTGTTCCTGCAGGGCGGGGCGTCCAGCCAGTTCGCCATGGTGCCGCTCAACCTGTTGCGCGACCGCAAGACAGCCGACTACGTCAACACCGGGGCCTGGTCGAAGAAGGCGATCGCCGAGGCCAGGCGCTTCTGCGAGGTCAACGTGGCGGCCAGTTCCGAGGCCGACAACTTCACCTCGGTGCCGCCGCAGGCGGACTGGACGCTGAGCCCGGATGCCGCCTACGTGCACTATACGCCCAACGAAACGATCGGTGGCGTGGAGTTCCACTGGGTTCCCGACACCGGCGACGTGCCGCTGGTGGCCGATATGTCGTCCTCCATCCTGTCGCGCCCCATCGATGTCAGCCGCTTCGGCGTCATCTACGCCGGCGCCCAGAAGAACATCGGTCCGGCCGGCCTCACCGTGGTCATCGTGCGCGACGATCTGATCGGTCAGGTGCGGGACGGCGCGCCCACCATGTTCGACTACAGGGTGCACGCCGACGCCGGCTCCATGTACAACACGCCGCCCACCTACGGCTGGTACCTGGCCGGGCTGGTGTTCGCGTGGCTGAAGGAGCGGGGCGGACTGGCGGCCATGGCGGAGATCAACAGGCGCAAGGCGGACAAGCTCTATGCCGCCATCGATGCTTCGGATTTCTACGCCAACCCGGTGCAGCCGGATTGCCGCTCCTGGATGAACGTGCCCTTCACCCTGGCCGACCCCGGGCTGGACAAGGTGTTCCTGGAAGAAGCCGCCAGAGCGGGCCTGGTCACCCTCAAGGGCCACCGCTCGGTGGGCGGCATGCGCGCCAGCATCTACAATGCCATGCCCGAGGAAGGCGTGGACGCGCTGATCGCCTTCATGGCCGATTTCGAGCAGCGGCGAGGCTGAGAGGGCGTGTGTGAAAATGGGATATAGCCACGGAAAGCAAGGAAAACACGGACAAACCCTGTTTTGTTTGCGGGCGCGCGCAGCGCGCCGCGCAAGGACAATGTCCGTGCTTTCCGTGGCTATAAATCAAGGATTTCAGCAATGTACAAAATACTCACCCTGAACAACATCTCCGTCGCCGGCCTGGAGCGGCTGCCGCGGGACAGGTACGAGGTGGCATCCGAGATCCAGCATCCGGACGCCATCCTGGTGCGTTCGCACAACATGCACGACATGGATATCCCCGATTCGGTCAAGGCCATCGGCCGGGCCGGCGCCGGCGTCAACAATATTCCGGTCGACAAGATGAGCCGGCGCGGCATCGCGGTGTTCAATGCCCCGGGCGCCAACGCCAATGCGGTCAAGGAACTGGTGGTGGCGGGCATGCTGCTGGCGGCGCGCAACATCTGCCAGGCCTGGGACTACACGCGCCGGATCGAGGGCGACGACCAGAAGCTTCACAAGCAGGTCGAGGCCGGCAAGAAGCAGTATGTCGGCTTCGAGCTGCCCGGCCGCACCCTGGGCGTCGTCGGCCTGGGCGCCATCGGCGTGCAGGTGGCCAATGCCGCCACCGCGCTGGGCATGAAAGTGATCGGCTACGATCCTGACATCACGGTACAGAGCGCCTGGAAGATGTCTTCCGACGTGGAACAGGCCACGGGCATCGACGATCTGTTGAGCCAGGTCGATTTCGTCAGCTTCCACGTGCCGCTGGTGGAGGGCACCCGGCACCTGATCAACGCCGAGCGCCTGCGCCTGATGCGCGACGGCGTGGTCGTCCTCAACTTCGCCCGCCAGGGTATCGTCGACGACGAGGCGGTGGTCGAAGCACTCGATTCCGGCAAGGTCTACGCCTATGTGTGCGACTTCCCCAGCAACCGGCTCAAGGGCCACGAACGGGTGATCACCCTCCCGCACCTGGGCGCCTCGACCCGGGAAGCCGAGGACAACTGCGCCATCATGGTGGCCGAGCAGGTACGCGACTACCTGGAAGACGGCAATGTCCACAACTCCGTCAACTTCCCGGAGGTGCAGATGCGCCGCAACGGTGCTGCCCGCATCGCCGTGGTGAACGCCAACGTGCCCAACATGCTGGGCCAGATATCGACCACCCTGGCGGAATCCGGCCTCAATATCGTCGACATGATCAACAAATCACGCGGCGACATCGCCTACACCCTGGTCGATGTCGACCAGGACGTGCCGGCGGCGTGCCTGGACAGGCTGGCCGCGACCGAGGGCGTGCTGGCGGTGCGGCTGTTGCAGGGAGACTGAGGACCGATGGCCGAACGGGAACTCGACCGGCTGCGCCAGCGCATCGACGAACTGGATGAACAACTCCAGGCATTGATGAACGAGCGCGCCGCCTGCGCCAAGCAGGTGGCCCAGGTCAAGTCCAGCTCGGGCGAAGCGGTGTTCTACCGGCCGGAACGCGAGGCCGAGATCCTGCGCCGGATCCGCCAACGCAATACCGGGCCCCTGCCCGACGACCAGGTGGTGCGCCTGTTCCGGGAGCTGATGTCGGCCTGCCTGGCGCTGGAGAAGCCGCTGCGCATCGGTTACCTGGGACCGCGGGGCACGTTCAGCCAGGCGGCCGCGCTCAAGCATTTCGGCCACGCCGTGGAACTGGCGCCGCTGGCGGCCATCGACGAAATCTTCCGCGAGGTTGAGGCGGGCAGCGCCGACTACGGCGTGGTGCCGGTCGAGAATTCCACCGAGGGTGTCATCAGCCACACCCTGGACATGTTCATGCGCTCGCCGCTGCGCATCATCGGCGACGTCGAGCTGGCGGTGCACCACCACTTGATGGTGGCCAGCGGTGGCATGGCCGACATCGAGCGCGTCTACAGCCACCAGCAGTCACTGGCGCAGTGCCGCGAGTGGCTGGACAGCAAGCTGCCGGGGGTGGAGCGCGTCGCGGTGAGCAGCAATGCCGAGGCGGCGCGCCTGGCCGCCCGCGAGCCCGGGTCGGCGGCGGTCGCCAGCGATGCGGCGGCGGAAGTCTACGGGCTGGAGATACTGGCCTCGAACATCGAGGACGACCCCAACAACACCACCCGCTTCCTCATCATTGGCGACCAGCCGGTCGCGCCCACCGGCCGCGACAAGACCTCGCTGATGGTGGCGGTGCACAACAAGCCCGGTGCCCTCTACCGCCTGCTGGAACCCATGGCCCGTCACGGCGTCAGCATGACCCGCATCGAATCGCGGCCCTCGCGACTGAACAAGTGGGACTATGTCTTCTTCGTCGACATCGAGGGCCACGTGGAAGACGACAAGGTCGCGGCGGCGCTGCAGGAACTGGAGACCGAAGCCTCGCAGCTCAAGGTGCTGGGCTCATATCCTCGATCGGAGGTGTGACTTTTTTGATCAACCGCCAAGACGCCAAGAACGCCAAGAAAAACCTTTGGCTTGTTTTTTGGCCCGCGCGAAGGGCGGGACCAGAAACGAAATCTTGGCGTTCTTGGCGTCTTGGCGGTTAAAAAACATAGCAGCAACATGAACGATTCCATCACACAACTCGCCACCCCCGGCGTCCAGGCACTGCAACCCTACGCGCCCGGCAAGCCGCTGGAGGAGCTGGAGCGCGAATACGGCATCACCGACGCCGTCAAGCTGGCTTCCAACGAGAATCCGCTCGGTCCCGGTGCGCGGGTGCTGGAGGCCATGCAGGGGGCGTTGCGCGAGGTGGCGCGCTACCCGGACGGCAACGGCTTCGTGCTGAAGAACCGGCTGGCGCGGAAGCTGGGCGTGCCGGCCGACTGGATCACGCTGGGCAACGGTTCCAACGACGTGCTGGAGCTGGTGGCGCGCGCCTTCCTGTCGCCGGCCCACAACGCGGTCTACTCGGAACACGCCTTCGCCGTCTATCCGCTGGTCACCCGCGCCATCGGCGCCGAGGGGCGGGCGGCGCCGGCGCGCGACTTCGGCCACGACCTCGACGCCCTGGCGGCGCGTATCGACGCCGATACCCGGGTGGTGTTCATCGCCAACCCCAACAACCCCACCGGCACCTGGCTGGGACGCGATGCCTTGAAAGCCTTTGTGGATGCCGTGCCGTCCCATGTCGTTCTGGTCGTCGATGAAGCCTATTTCGAGTACGTGGGCGAGCCGGACTACCCGGACAGCCTGCAGTGGGTGGCGGAGCACCCCAACCTGCTGGTCACGCGGACCTTCTCCAAGGCCCACGGCCTGGCCGGCCTGCGCGTCGGCTACGGCGTGTCGCAGCCGGAGCTGGCCGATGTGCTGAACCGGGTGCGCCAGCCCTTCAACGTCAACTGCCTGGCGCTGGCGGCGGCCGCGGCGGCCCTGGACGACACCGAGCACCTGCAGCGCAGCGTCGCCGTCAACCGCGACGGCCTGGCGCGGCTGGCCGCGGGCTTCGAGGCGCTGGGGCTGGAGTACATCCCCTCGGTGGGCAACTTCATCAGCGTCGACACCGGGCGCGAGGCCGCCCCGGTCTACGAGGCGCTGCTGCGCGAGGGCGTGATCGTGCGGCCGGTGGCCAACTACGGCCTGCCGGACCACCTGCGCGTCAGCGTCGGCCTGCCGGCCGAGAACGAGCGCGCCCTGGCGGCGCTGGAAAGGGCACTGGCGTGATCCACCGACTGTGCATCGTCGGCGTCGGCCTGATCGGCGGTTCGCTGGCCCGCGCCCTGCGCGCCGCCGGCCGGGTGGAGGAGATCGTCGGTACCAGCCGCAACGGCGCCCACCTGCAGCGCGCCGAGGAACTGGGCGTCATCGACCGCTATGACACCGACATCGCCAGCGCCGTGCAGGGCGCCGACCTGGTGTTCGTGTCGGTGCCGCTGGGCGCCATGCGGGCGGTGTTCCAGGCCCTGAAGGACAGCCTGGCCGACGATGCCGTGCTGACCGACGCGGGCAGCGTCAAGGCCAGCGTGGTCGAGGACGCGCGTGCCGTGTTCGGGGCCGTGCCCGGCAATTTCGTGCCCGGGCACCCCATCGCCGGTACCGAAAAGAGCGGTGTCGAGGCCTCGTTCGCCGAACTCTACCAGGACCGGCGCGTCATCCTCACACCGGTGGAGGAGACGCGCCCGCAGGCGGTTGCGACGGTGCGCGCCATGTGGGAAGCGGCCGGAGCCAGGGTCACCGAAATGCCGGTCGACCACCACGACGAGGTGCTGGCCGCCACCAGCCACCTGCCGCACGCCCTGGCCTTCACCCTGGTCGAGAGCCTGGCCCGGCTCTCCGACCAGCGCGAGATCTTCGAATACGCCGCCGGCGGCTTCCGCGACTTCACCCGCATCGCCTCCAGCGACCCGGTGATGTGGCGCGACATCTGCCTGGCCAACCGCGGCCCCCTCCTGGCCGCCATCGCCCACTTCACCGGCGACCTGGCGGAACTGGCCGAACTCATCAACGATGCCGACGGCGAGCGGCTGCTCGAATTCTTCGAGACGGCCAAGCGCGCGCGGGATGCGTTTGCGGGGTAGGTGATGATTTTGTTGTTTGGCTTCAACTGCGAAAACCCCCTGACCACGAAGGCGCACATAGGCGCACGAAGGGCCAATGAGAAAAATATAACCGCGAAGGACGCGAAGGGACGCGAAGTAAGCCCGGGCAACAACAAACAAAAACATTTTTTCCCTTCGCGTCCTTCGCGACCTTCGCGGTTAAGGGGTTTCAAGCCCGTTTTCCCCCTTCGTGCGCCTTTGTGCGCCTTCGTGGTTAATTGACAAGCACCCCATGACAACTTCCACCAACCTCGTCTTCCACGTCCACCCCGGCGGCCGCCTGCACGGCCGCCTGCGCGTGCCCGGCGACAAATCCATTTCGCACCGGTCCATCATGCTCGGCTCGCTGGCCGAGGGGGTCACCGAGGTGGGCGGTTTCCTGGAAGGGGAGGACGCGCTGGCGACGCTCAAGGCGTTTCGGGCCCTGGGCGTGACCATCGAGGGGCCCGGGGACGGCCGGGTGCGCATCGAGGGCGTCGGCCTGCACGGGCTCAAGGCGCCCGCCGGGCCGCTGGACCTGGGCAATTCCGGCACCTCCATGCGCCTGCTGGCGGGCCTGCTGGCCGGCCAGGCCTTCGACAGCGAGCTGGTGGGCGACCGTTCGCTCATGAGCCGGCCCATGCGGCGGGTCACCGGGCCGCTGGCGCAGATGGGGGCGCGCATCGACACCACCGAGGCCGGGACGGCGCCGCTGCGCATCCACGGCGGCCAGCGGCTGCGCGGCATCGACTACCGCATGCCGGTGGCCAGCGCCCAGGTGAAGTCCTGCCTGCTGCTGGCCGGCCTGTACGCCGAGGGCCGCACCTGCGTGCACGAGCCGGCGCCGACCCGCGACCACACCGAGCGCATGCTGGCCGGCATGGGCTACCCGGTCGATGTCTCGGGGGGCACCGCCTGCCTGAGCGGCGGCGGTTCCCTGCGCGCCACCCGCATCGAGGTGCCGGCCGATATTTCCTCGGCGGCCTTCTTCCTGGTCGGCGCCAGCATCGCGCCGGGTTCGGAACTGCTGCTGGAGCACGTCGGCATCAACCCCACCCGCACCGGGGTGCTGGACATCCTCGAGCGCATGGGCGCCGACATCGAGGTGCTGAACCCGCGCGAGACCGGCGGCGAGCCGGTGGCCGACCTGCGGGTGCGGGCCGCGCCGCTGAGAGGCATCGAGATCCCGCCGGAACTGGTGCCGCTGGCCATCGATGAATTCCCGGCGCTGTTCGTGGCCGCCGCCTGCGCCGAGGGCACCACGGTGCTGACCGGCGCCGAGGAACTGCGGGTCAAGGAGAGCGACCGCATCCAGGTCATGGCCGACGGCCTGCAGGCGCTCGGCGTCGAGGCCCACCCCACCGCCGACGGCATGGTCATCCACGGCGGCCCGATCGCCGGCGGCCGCGTCCACAGCCACGGCGACCACCGCATTGCCATGGCCTTCGCCATGGCCGCCCTGCGCGCCTCCGGTCCCGTCGACATCGACGACTGCGCCAACGTCAATACCTCCTTCCCGGGCTTCGTCGACCTGGCGGCGCGCGCGGGGCTCGGGGTGACTGTGTCGTGAGTATGGGTGTGTGACAGGCGGGGGGCGATTGATTAACCACGAAGGCGCGCAAAGGCGCACGAAGGGAAAACCGCGTCAAAAAGCGTTAACCGCGAAGGACGCGAAGGGAAAAAAATATTTTTGTTTGTTGTTACCCGGGTTTACTTCGCGTTCCTTCGCGTCCTTCGCGGTTATATTTTTCTCATTTGCCCTTTGTGCGCCTTTGTGCGCCTTAGTGGTTATAATTCCCGGTCGTCCACCCCGCCCCGTCGTGGTTAAATAGCGCCCCATGGAACACCCCCCCGTCATCGCCATCGACGGCCCCAGCGGCTCCGGCAAGGGCACCATCGCCCGCCTGCTGGCGCAGGAGCTGGGGTTCCATTTCCTGGACAGCGGGGCGCTGTACCGGGTGCTGGCGCTGGCGGCGCAGCGGCGCGGGATGGCGCTGGACGACGAGGGGGCGCTGGCGAAGCTGGCCGCGGCGCTGGACGTGCGCTTCCCGGCCGATGCGGCCGGCGACACCGTGTTGCTGGACGGGGAGGACGTGTCGGACCTCATCCGCACCGAGGCGGTGGGCGCCGGCGCCTCGAAGGTGGCGGCCCTGCCGGCGGTGCGCGAGGCGCTGCTGGCGCGCCAGCGTGCCTTCCGCCAGCCGCCCGGGCTGGTGGCGGACGGGCGCGACATGGGTACCGTGGTGTTCCCCGATGCCGAGGTCAAGATCTTCCTCGACGCCAGCGCAGAAGAGCGTGCAAGAAGACGATGTAACCAACTGAAAGAAAAGGGTATGGCGGCCGACTACCAGGCCATCCTGGCGGACATACGCGCACGCGACGAGCGCGACCGCAACCGCCCGGTGGCCCCCTTGAAGCCGGCGCCCGACGCCATCCGCGTGGATACCACCCGATTGAGCATCGAGGACAGCCTGGCGCGCGTGCGCGCCCTGGTGCGCGATCGTCTAAATACGTGAATTCCAAAGAATCCTGAGCTATAATAATTGGCTACCTGGTGCGGCACCCTGACGGGATCAGGGTGCCGCGTTTTGTTCAACCCGAGAAAACCGGTCGTCGGCGCCAGGCGCGGGCGGTGCGGTTCGAGACTGCTGCCGACGGTCGGCGGCAAGGACTATTTCACCCATGACTGAAAGTTTTGCTGAACTCTTTGAAGAAAGCCTCGCCAACAAGGAAATGCGCCCCGGCACCATCGTCACCGGTACCGTGGTCGACATCCAGCCCGACGCCGTTGTCGTCAACGCCGGACTCAAGTCCGAGGGCATCATCCCCATCGAACAATTCAAGAACAGTCAGGGTGAACTCGAGGTCAATGTCGGTGACGCCGTCGAAGTCGCCCTGGACGCCGTCGAGGACGGATTCGGCGCCACCCGCCTGTCGCGCGAGAAGGCCAAGCGCGCCCAGGTCTGGAAGCGCCTGGAAGAGGCTTTCGAGAAGGGCGAGACCGTCAAGGGCGTGATCAACGGCAAGGTGAAGGGCGGCTTCACCGTGGATATCGAGGATATCCGCGCCTTCCTGCCGGGCTCGCTGGTGGACGTGCGCCCGGTGCGCGACACCACCTACCTGGAAGGCAAGGAGCTGGAATTCAAGGTCATCAAGCTCGACCAGAAGCGCAACAACGTGGTGGTGTCCCGCCGCGCGGTGGTCGAGACCGAGTACAGCGCCGAGCGCGAGGCCCTGCTGGAGAGCCTCCAGGAAGGCGCCGTCATCAAGGGCATCGTCAAGAACCTCACCGACTACGGCGTGTTCGTGGACCTGGGCGGCATCGACGGCCTGCTGCACATCACCGACATGGCCTGGAAACGGGTCAAGCACCCCTCCGAGATCGTCAACGTCGGTGACGAGATCGAGGTCAAGGTGCTCAAGTTCGACCGCGAGCGCAACCGCGTGTCGCTGGGTCTCAAGCAGCTCGGCCAGGACCCCTGGGCCGACCTGGCGCGCCGCTACCCGGAGGGCACCCGCCTGTTCGGCAAGGTCACCAACATCGCCGACTACGGCTGCTTCGTGGAGATCGAGGAGGGCGTCGAGGGCCTGGTGCACGTCTCCGAGATGGACTGGACCAACAAGAACGTCAACCCGGCCAAGATGGTGCACATCGGCCAGGAGGTCGAGGTCATGGTGCTGGACATCGACGAGGAGCGCCGCCGCATCTCGCTGGGCATGAAGCAGTGCCACGCCAACCCCTGGGAAGAGTTCTCGGCCACCCACAACAAGGGCGACCACGTCACCGGCACCATCAAGTCCATCACCGACTTCGGCATCTTCATCGGCTTGGAGGGCGGCATCGACGGCCTGGTGCACCTGTCCGACATTTCCTGGAACGAGCCCGGCGAGGAAGCCGTGCGCAAGTACAGGAAGGGCGAGGAGCTGGAGGCCGTGGTGCTGGCCGTGGACGCCGAGCGCGAGCGTATCTCCCTCGGAATCAAGCAGCTGGACAAGGACCCCTTCTCCAATTTTTCTGCCGCGCATCCTAAAGGAAGTATCGTAAAGGGCGTTATTAAGGACGTGGATGCCAAGGCGGCCGTGGTCGACCTGGGCGACGGCGTGGAAGGCATCCTGCGGGCCTCGGAACTGGCGCGCGACCGGGTGGAGGACGCCCGGACCGTGCTCTCCGTGGGCCAGGAAGTGGAAGCCAAATTCATGGGCGTGGACCGGAAGAACCGTTCCATCATGCTGTCCATCAAGGCCAAGGACAGCGAAGAGGAAGCCGCGGCGATCCAGGATTACAGCCGCGGATCCGGCCCCGTTGGTGCCAAGCTGGGTGACGTGCTGAAGGAACAGCTTGAAAGTAACAACGACTAAGTCCAGAATTTAGCTCATCATTACAGATAGTTAAACGATGCGGGGGGCCGCCGGGCCCCCCGTCAACCCGGGAGCAGGGCGATGACGAAGTCGGAGTTGATCGAGGTGCTGGCAGCCAAGAACAGCCATCTCAACCACAAGGACGTCGAGCTGGCGGTGAAAAGCCTGCTGGAGCAGATGAGCCAGTCCCTGGCCACCGGCCAGCGCATCGAGATCCGCGGTTTCGGCAGCTTCTCGCTCCATTACCGGCCACCGCGCATGGGCCGCAACCCCAAGACCGGCGAATCGGTGGCCCTGGCGGCCAAGTATGTGCCGCACTTCAAGCCGGGCAAGGAACTGCGCGAACGGGTCAACATCTACAACCGCATGGACAATCCGCCGCCGATCGAGATGGAATCCAGCGCCTCCGAGACCCCGGAGAGCAGCCGGACCTATTGACCCGCAGCCTCCGGGCAGCGGCCCGGCACACCCACCCCGTCCGTCACTGCGGAAAGGGCGAAATGCCTTTACCCGCCTGGTCCTATCCCCAATAATTGGCACTCCGAGACGCCTCGTGTAAGGAGCGGCCATGGCGCGCCTGCTGGGATTCCTGTTTCTGCTGATACTGGCCGTGATCGGCCTGTCCTTTGCCGTGCTCAACGCCGCGCCCGTGCCGCTGAACTACTATTTCGGGCAACGTGAGATCCCGCTGTCGCTCATCATCGTCGTGGCGCTCGCCACCGGCGCCCTGCTCGGCGTGCTGGCCAGCCTGCCCCTGATCCTGCGCCTCAGGCGGCGCCTGTCCGGCTTGCGCAGGCAGCAGCGCAAGAGCTCCGGGGAAGCCGGCCAGGCGCACGCGCTGCCGCCCGAAGCCTGATGGACCCCCTGTTGTGGCTGTTGCTGCCGGTGGCCGCGGCGTCCGGCTGGTGGGCGGCCCGGCGCGGTCCGCGCCGCGGCGCGCAGCAGGACCTGCATCCGGACTATTTCATGGGACTCAACCACCTGCTCAACGAGGAGGCCGACAAGGCCACCGAGGTGCTGGTGCGGCTGGTGGAAGTCGACCCCGACACGGTCGAACTGCATCTGGCGCTGGGCAGCCTGTTCCGCCGCCGCGGCGAGGTGGACCGGGCCATCCGGGTGCACGAGAATGTCGTCGCCCGTTCGTCGCTGAGCGAGGGGCGGCGCGCCCAGGCCATGCTGGAACTGGGCCGCGACTACGCCCGCGCCGGCCTGTTCGACCGCGCCGAGGAACTCTTCCAGGGCCTGCTGGCGCGCGGGCGCTACGTGGATACGGTGGCGGCACACCTGATCGAACTGTACCAGCAGGAGAAGGAATGGCTGAAGGCGATCGAACTCAGCGAGGCGGTGCGGGGCCTGAACGGCGACACGGGGCTGCGCGTCGCCCACTACTGGTGTGAACTGGCCGAGGAGGCCATTCGGCACGGCGACACCGCGTCCGTGCCGGGGTGGCTGGAGCGGGCGCAGCAGAGCGATCCGGCGTCGGTGCGGGTGGCGGTATTGCGCGGGCGTTACCATCAGCAGCGGGGTGAATACGTGCAGGCGCTGGACTGCTACCTCGGCATCGAGTCGAAGGATCCCTTGCTGCTGCCGCCGGTGTTCGACGCCATCACCGGGTGCTACCGGGCGCTGGACCGGGAACAGGACGCGGCGGCCTGGTTCCGAGCGCTGGCCACGCGCCAGCCGACGCTGTTGCCGCTGATTCCCTTCCAGTGGCGCGAAGACGATGGGGCGGCGACGGCGCCGCGAGGCGGAGAAGCAGAGCCGGCGGTCTCGCCGGCGGACCTGCTGCTGGACGTGCGCCGGCGTCGGCGCGCCGGCACCGGGCCGGAAGAACTGGCCGCGCGCCTGGAGTCGGGCCTGCAGCGGATGGTGGAGGAGCAGCCCAATTACCGCTGCGCGGACTGCGGCTTCTCCAGCCGCACCCTGTTCTGGCAATGCCCCGGCTGCCAGCGCTGGAGTTCCATGAGGCCGGTGGCATGGCAGCAGGAGAACGCATGAACGACGACAGCAGGGCGGGTTCGCGCATCATCGTCGCACTGGACTACCCGGCGGCGGCGCCGGCGCGGGAGTTCGCGGCCGGGGTGACACCGGACGCCTGCCGGCTCAAGGTCGGCAAGGAACTCTTCACCCGCGAGGGGCCGGCGCTGGTGCGCGAGCTGACGCAGGCCGGCTTCGACCTGTTCCTCGATTTGAAGTACCACGACATCCCCAACACCACCGCGCAGGCCTGTCGGGCGGCGGCGGAACTGGGCGTGTGGATGCTGAACGTCCACGCCTCGGGGGGGCGCCGCATGATGCACGCGGCGCGTGAGGCGCTGGAACCGCTGGGCGCCGACCGGCCGCTGCTGATCGCCGTCACCGTGCTCACCAGCCTGGGCGAGGCGGACCTGCGCGAGGTCGGCATCGAGGCCACGCCGGCCGAGCAGGTGCTGCGGCTGGCCCGGCTGGCGCGCGAGGCGGGCCTGGACGGCGTGGTCTGTTCGCCGCGCGAGGCCGGCCTGCTGCGCCGGGAACTGGGGCGGGATTTCCTGCTGGTGACGCCGGGCGTGCGCCCGGCCGGCGCCTCGACAGACGACCAGACCCGCGTCATGACCCCGCAGGAAGCGGTGCAGGCCGGTTCCGACTACCTGGTCATGGGGCGGCCGGTGACCCGTGCGGACGACCCGGCGGCGACACTGGCCGGGCTCAATGGATCACTCCCCGTGTAATACGTGGCCTACATGAAAATCAGTCATTGTCGCTAGCGCCCGTCCCTCCACAGCCGTAGCCTTTGCGTCCCGCCCATCACGCCGGCGGGCACGCAGGCCGGACAAGGCCGTCCGGTCCGCTCCTTCGAACACCGACAAGGAGGTTGTCATGAAGAGACTGCGTCACTATCTGTTCGCCGCCCTGCTGTGCCTGCTGCCTCAGGCCGTCATGTCGGCGCCCCCCGTGAACATCAACACGGCGGACTCCGAGACCCTGGTCGACGGCCTGGTCGGCATCGGGCCGCAGAAGGCCATGGCCATCGTCCGCCACCGGCAGAAGAACGGGCCGTTTCGCCGCGTCGAGGACCTGGCCCGGGTCAGCGGCATCGGGCAGAAAACCGTGGAACTGAACCGTTCGCGCATGACGGTGGCGGCGCCGAAGACGGCCCGGGCGAAGTAGTCGTGCTGCCTTCCCCGGCGGTCTTCGCCCACCCGCCGCCGGGGGAGGCCTTTTTCGCGGCCGCCGGTGTCTTCGCCGGAAACGCTGGCAGGCCGGTGGTGAAATCAGATGCGGTTTATATATTTCATATATAAAACAAATAAGTAAAATATATTGCTCAAGTTATGATGTAATTGACCCGCTACGCCGGATTGGTTAAGGTCGGTGGCAGTTTCATCGCTTCGATGTGCGGCAGATTCCAACGATAAAAGACTGACATGCGTTACGCTCCCGTGATCCTGACCGGGGGGGCCGGCAGCCGCCTGTGGCCGGTATCCCGCGAGTACTACCCCAAGCCCCTGCTGCCGATGTTCGGCGACAACACCCTGCTGCAGGAAACCCTGCTGCGCCTCGACGGCCTCGGCGGTCTCACCGCGCCCCTCCTGGTGTGCAACGAGGAACACCGCTTCCTGGTGGCCGAGCAGGTGCAGTCACTGGACAGGACAGCGGATGCCATCATCCTGGAGCCCGAAGGACGCAACACGGCGCCGGCCCTGACCCTGGCGGCCCTGACCCTGGCCGAGCAGGACCCGGCCACCCTCATGGTGGTCATGCCGGCGGACCATGTCATCGCCGACCGGGATGCCTTCCTGGCCGCCGTGGACCGGGGCAGCCGTCATGCCGAGGCGGGTGAGCTGGTCACCTTCGGTATCGTCGCCGACCGGCCCGAGACCGGCTATGGCTATATCCGCCGCGGCGACGAACTGGCGGCCGGCACCCACCGCGTCGCCGAGTTCGTCGAGAAACCCGACCGCGCCACGGCCGAGGGCTACCTGGACAGCGGCGAGTACTACTGGAACAGCGGCATCTTCCTCATGCGCACGGATCGCTGGCTGGAAGAGATCGGCAGCCACCGTCCGGACATTCTCGACGCCTGCAGGCAGGCGCTCGCTGGCAACGGTCGCGACAGCGACTTCCTGCGCCTCGACAAGGCCGCGTTTCTCGACTGTCCGAGCGACTCCATCGACTATGCCGTCATGGAGAAGACCGGCCGCGCCGCCGTCGTGCCGCTGGAGGCCGGCTGGTCGGATGTCGGCTGCTGGTCCTCGATCTGGGACGTATCCGAGCGAGATGGCGACGGTAATGTCATGCGGGGTGACGTGCTGACGCACGATGTGAACAATTCCCTGGTCATGGCCGAGTCACGCTGCGTCGCCGCGGTCGGTGTCGACGACGTGATCGTGGTGGAGACGGCCGACGCGGTCCTGGTCACCGACCGCAAGCGTTGCCAGGAAGTGAAGCAGATCGTGTCCCAGCTCAAGGATACGCAGCGCGAGGAACACCGTTTTCACCGGCGTGTCTACCGGCCCTGGGGTGACTACGAGGGCATCGACAACGGCGACCGCTACCAGGTCAAGCGCCTGACCGTCAAACCCGGCGCCCAGCTTTCGCTGCAGATGCATCATCATCGCGCCGAGCACTGGGTGGTCGTGTCAGGCACTGCGCGCGTGACGCGTGGTGACGAGGTCTTTCTGCTGTCCGAGAACGAGTCGACCTACATTCCCATCGGTGTCAGGCATCGCCTGGAGAACCCCGGCACGATACCGCTGGAGATCATCGAAGTGCAGTCGGGCAGCTACCTGGGCGAAGACGACATCGTGCGCTTCGAGGATATCTACGACCGCTGCGAGAGCTGAGTCGCCCGCCCGTCCGTCGGGTCCATCGCACTGCGGTTGCGGTGTAAAGTCGACGCGCGAGCCGACGACACAGCCTGTATGGCCCGGTGCCGCCGAGCGCAGGCGCCGGAATTCGAGAAACCACCTGGCAGGTGACGACCCCATGAGCAACAGAATCAGAATCAGGAAAGCCGTCTTCCCCGTGGCCGGCCTGGGCACGCGTTTCCTGCCGGCCACCAAGGCCAATCCCAAGGAAATGCTGCCGGTGGTCGACAAGCCATTGATCCAGTACGCGGCGGAGGAGGCCGTGGCGGCGGGGGTCGACGAACTGGTGTTCGTCACCAGCAGCAGCAAGCGCGCCATCGAGGACCATTTCGACAAGAATTTCGAACTGGAGGCCGAACTGGAGCGCAAGGGCAAGACCGAGCTGCTGAACATCGTCCGCAGCGTCGTGCCGCGCGGTATATCCTGCGTCTACGTGCGGCAGGCGGAAGCCCTGGGCCTGGGGCACGCCGTGCTGTGTGCTCGCCCGGTGGTGGGCAACGAGCCGTTTGCCGTCATCCTCGCCGACGACCTCATCGACGGCGGCGACCAGCCCTGCATGGCACAGATGGCCGCGGCATTCGAATACAATCGTTGCAGCGTGCTGGGTGTCGAGGAAGTTCCCCATGAAGAGACGGAGAAATACGGCATCGTCGAGGCGGATCCCGTCGACGAAGGCCTGGGCCGGGTGTGCGGCATCGTCGAGAAACCGAAACCGGCCGCCGCGCCGTCCTGCCTGGCGGTGGTGGGACGCTACATTCTGACCCCGCGCATCTTCGACCTGCTCGAGAACACGCCGCGTGGCGCCGGCGGCGAGATCCAGCTCACCGACGCCATCGCCGCGCTGCTGCTGGAGGAGCAGGTGCTCGCCTACCAGTTCAAGGGGGTTCGCTACGATTGCGGCAGCAAGCTCGGCTACCTCAAGGCCACCATCGAGTATGCCCTGCAGCACGAGGAACTGAGCGAGGAGTTTCGATCCTACCTGAACCGGCGCTTCTGCAGCACGGCGGGCAAGGTGGAGAAGCTGGATACCAAGAAGCGAGCGGGGTAGTAAAAAATGGCTCCCCGGGACGGGCTCGAACCGCCGACCTAGTGATTAACAGTCACCCGCTCTACCGACTGAGCTACCGGGGAATCGTGAAGGCCGGAATGATACGGAAGAGCCCCCGCAGGGTCAACCGAGGGGATATCCCGCCGGACCCATCGCGGCCAAGGCCGCTCCTACACAGCGGTGCTGCGAACGGGGGTGGTTTTTTGTAGGAGCGGGCTTGCCCGCGATCCCGGCGTGGTCGGGGTGAACGGTCGGTGGCCGCCGGACCCATCGCGGCCGGAGGCCGCTCCTACAGGGCGGTGCTGCGAACACGGATGGTCTTTTGTAGGAGCGGGCTTGCCCGCGATCCCGGCGTGGCCGGGTGACCCACCGGCCGGCGGCCGCCGGGCCCATCGCGGCCGGAGGCCGCTCCTACACAGCGGTGCTGCGAACACGGATGGTCTTTTGTAGGAGCGGGCTTGCCCACGATCCCGGCGTGGCCGGGGTGAACGGTCGGGGGCCGCCGGGCCCATCGCGGCCGGAGGCCGCTCCTACA
>Ga0256841_1000755_pt1 | contig 31147 bp, 19 predicted proteins | sample 356308metaG_FD_185971 | JGI IMG/M metagenome (GOLD analysis project Ga0256841, IMG submission 185971) | Hydrothermal vent microbial communities from Mid Atlantic Ridge, Atlantic Ocean - 356-308 | ecosystem: Environmental > Aquatic > Marine > Hydrothermal vents | place: Atlantic Ocean: Mid... | reverse complement strand
GAGGGCTGCTTATTGATGTGTGCCGTCATTTTATGCCTGTGGAGGTTATTAAAAGAAATTTGGATGGCATGGCCGCCTTAAAACTAAATGTTTTCCACTGGCACCTGAGTGAAGATCAGGGCTTCCGGGTGGAAAGCAAAACCTTTCCCAAATTACAGCAGTTAGGCTCCGACGGATTTTATTATACCCAGGATCAGATTCGGGATATTATTCGCTATGCTGCGCAGCGGGGTATCCGCGTCGTACCTGAATTCGATCTGCCGGGACATGCCACCAGCTGGCTGGTCGGCTATCCCCGGTATGCCAGCGCACCGGGTCCTTATACCCTCGAACGGGAATGGGGCGTATTTGACGCCACTTTCGATCCCACCAGGGAAGAAACCTACCGATTTTTAGATGCTTTTATTAAAGAAATGGCCCATCTCTTTCCCGATCCATATATGCACATCGGAGGAGATGAAAATAACGGTAAACAATGGGATGCCAATACACACATCCAACAGTTTATGAAAGACCATCATCTAACCGACAATCACGCTCTTCAGGCCTATTTTAATAATCGTTTGCTTAAAATTTTAACGAAATACCATAAACGAATGGTGGGCTGGGATGAAATTCTGCACCCCGATATGCCGACCAATATTGTCATTCAATCCTGGCGCGGCCGGGATTCTATGATCAGAGCGGCCCGGGAAGGGTATCAGACGATTTTATCCAACGGATATTATATTGACCTTATTCAACCGACGGCCTATCATTATTTGAACGACCCGGCTCCTGCCGATTTACCCCTAACCGAAGCTCAAAGAAAAATGATTTTGGGAGGCGAGGCCACCATGTGGTCCGAAATGGTTTCTCCCGAAACCATCGATTCCCGGATATGGCCGCGTACGGCGGCAATCGCCGAACGGTTTTGGTCTCCGGCCCATATTCGTGATGTGGATGATATGTATCGCCGGCTGGAAGTAATTAGCTTCCATTTGGAAGAACTGGGTTTGACGCATCTTAAAAATTATCCCATGATGCTGCGCAGATTATGTAATAATCAGGATATAGGCCCCTTACGAAATTTAGTGGATATTATCGAGCCGGTTAAATTCTATCAGAGGAATCATTTGCGAAAGCAATATTCCTATACTCCCTTAACCAGAGTCGTCGATGCGGCCAGGCCGGATGCCGAGCTGGCCCGCCGTTTCCGCCGGGAAGTAGATACCTTTTTAAAGAATGGCGGTTATGCCGATGATATACGATCCTGGCTCGAATTATGGATTCAGAATGATCTGCTTTTGCAACCAATTATAGATCGCTCACCTGTGTTGTGGGAGATACGTTCTCTATCGAGAAACTTATCCCTGGTGGCAGAAACCGGATTACAGGCATTGAACTCCATACGTTCTAAACGAGGGCTCACGGAAGAAGAATTCCAAAAGGCGCAAAAGATCATTCAAACGGCTAAGGAACCTCAGGCACAGACGGAATTGATGATCGTGCCGGCCATTGAGAAATTGGTCGAACAAGCGAGTCCAAAGAAATAAAGACAGTATGAACGGTCAACCTTTAAACGGAAAGGAGGTTTATGGGGATTGAATACGAATTATTTCACTTAAATTTTAAGTTCAAAGGAGGCGTTTTATGAAGAAGTATTTACTTTTTTTTGCCGTGCTGCTTGTTCCGGTATTCTTAGCAGCACAGCTTCAACTCAACAGTTTTGATACGGTTCCGGATACTTCCTATTGGGAAGTATATGGAAACGAAGGGGTTAACCATACCTATCTGCATTTTTTAAACGAAACTTCAGAAGTGCATGAAGGAACGGGAGCCCTGCGCGTGGAATGGCAGGATCAATGCTATGACCAATGGGGCGGCTGGATCGGTATGGTCCGGAGTAATCCCGATTCCGGAGCTGTTTATGATTTTTCTCCTTATACGGATATTACTCTCTGGTATTACAACGCCGTTCCCCAATCACAGAGCGGTCAGGTCGAATTTCGCATTATTTTGAATGATAACGGCCCCGGTACAAGCGAGGGAAATTATGAAATCTGGATGTCGCACCACTATATCCTGGATGATGCCCCCGGTTGGAATAAGATTGATGTGAAGATGGAAGATGTGGGCATTCAGAGTAGTGAAGGTTTCTGGAATCCGGGCTGGGGTCAGACTGCCGAAGGAAACGGTATCCTGGATCTGGATAAAATCAAGGGATGGCAATTTGAATTTTCACAGGGCAATGCTCTGTACCAGCAACCGAATGACACGGTTTACGGAGTCATCATTCTGGATGATCTGAAGTTGGAAGGGGTAGCCCCGGTTAATGTGGTATTTTTCAACGGTAAAGCAGTGCCCGGTACTGTAAATATGCATGTGGGCTGGAGCGGTGCCGTGGAATTAACGGATGAAGAGGACGCTCAGAATCAGGGTACGGGTTCCATAAAATGGACGACAGGCAGTGAATGGGACGGGGTGAATTTTGATCTTTCCCAACCCAAGAACATGTTGTACAACTGGGCGACGGATTCCGTACAATTTAAAATTAAGGCTCCGGCCGGAATCGGAGATCTGATGTTGATTTTCCATGATCCGGATGAAGACGGTGCCGCCAAGGATGATTATGCTTTCCAGGCTACCTATCTGTTAAAGGATTCCGTAATGCACTATGACGGGACATGGAAAGAAGTCAAAATTCCTCTGAGAGATTTTAACCGTTTTGCTGGAGTTTGGGACGGAGATTTAAATCAAATGGTCGACGGAGAATTCGATTCGACCAAAGTGGCCGGATTTGCCATCGCCGGAAACGGACAATCCGATAATTGGGGAAGCAATACGTATACCATATATCTGGATGATATTTGGACCGGTAATCCCGAGTTCGATTTCGTACCTCCGGCGCAAGTAACCGGCGTGGGTGCCGCTCCCGGTGAATTTTATAATCTGGTTTACTGGACCGATGTGGATGGCGAAAGCGGGGAAACTTATAATGTATATGCCAGCGAAGAACCGATCAGCGATGTGCATGCTCCCGGAGTGGAAGTGGTTGCCAGCGGTGTCGTTGAAGGGGAACAGACCGCTACCCATTGGTTGTACTATCCTCAGAACGATCATGTGATTTCTTATTACTATGCCGTGGAATGCGTGGATGCCTCGGGTAATGTGGGGCAGGCAGGTGTTTCCGATGCGGTTCAGAATACGGGTAAGGGAGTTCCGACGATTGCCGATCATGCTCCTGCCGGCTTTGCTGCCGACGGTAGTTTCGATGACTGGAACGGCATCAATCCCTGGACTCTAATGCCGTCGACGAATAATACGGCAGCCGGAGAGTTTACCGATGATGATGACCTGACGGCAACGGTCTGGCTGGCCTTGGATGAAGATAACCTGTATGTGGCTTGTGATGTGGCCGACAATGTGTTTTCCTATGACCCTGCCATGGTTGCTACTTGGTGGACACAGGATGCGTTTGAATTGTACCTCGGATTATGGGATCAGAACGGAAAGCCGATTCACAATTCGACTCCTGAAAACAGTAGAGGTGCGGAGCCGGATTACAAATTGATCTTTTTGCAGGATCGTTACTATAACGAATACAAGAATACTCATTTAGGAGTTGGTAATGCTCCGGAATTCACTCCTACGGATGCGAATTATTATTTTGAAGAATTCAGCGGTCAGGATTGGGCCTTAGAGGCTAGAATTCCTTTGGATTCGATCGCTTTTGGCGATGATGCCCGCTTCCATCCGGAACGGGGTATGCGAATTATGTTCGATCTGGTCTTCCACGATAATGACGGAAGTGGCTGGGAAGGGAATTTAACCTGGTCTCCCAATAACCATGATCTGGCCTATCTCAATCAGCATGAATGGACCTTTACCTGGATAGGGGATACGACCCATACGGCCACAGCTATAGGGGATGATCATCAACCGATCGTTACTTCTTTCGGTTTAAAGCAAAATTATCCGAATCCCTTCAATCCCTCAACCACGATTGAATACTCCATTGCCAAGGCCTCCAGGGTAACCATCGATGTCTATAATGTACTCGGGCAAAAAGTAAAATCGTTGATTGATGAGAAGCAGAATCCGGGAATTTATCAACTTAAGTTCAATGGTTCGGAATTATCCTCCGGAATTTATCTATATACGATTAAGGCCGGAAATTTCCACAAGACCATGAAGATGTTACTGGTTAAATAAATGTCAAGCCGGGAGGGGTCCGCAAGGGCCTCTCCTTATTTATAAACTTATAATGAAATATTCGGAAACGAACCGTATCGACAGGGAAAAGGGTAATTGTTATGAATGATTTCAAATCCCTTATGTACAAAGTACTCTTCGCTATACTGCTAACAGCTTCGCTTGGATATGGACAAACGACCGGGAAAATCGCCGGTCTGGTAATTGACGAATCGAGCAAAGAACCGTTAGCAGGAGCGAATGTTTATCTCGAAGGGACGAGCCTGGGTGCAGCCGTTGGAGTGGACGGTGATTTTTATATCATAAATGTGCCGTCCGGAACCTATACGCTTGTTGTTCAGATGGTTGGATATGAAACGAAGAAAATCCGGAACCTGCGCGTCTCCGTGAATCGCACATCCAATTTGGACATCACTCTCAAACCTACCATAATGACCGGTGAGGTAATTGAGGTGCAGGCAGAAAAGTTTGCAACCAAAAAAGACGAAACCAGTTCCATGCATACGGTTTCATCGGATCAGATTGCAGTGTTGCCGGTTGAAAATCTGGGATCGGTTGTGGCCATGCAGGCCGGGGTGGTAAAAGGCCATTTTCGTGGTGGGCGCAGTAATGAGGTCTCCTACCTTATCGATGGCTTGCAGGTGGATGACGCCTTCGGTGGTGAAGGCAGAGTCGTTGATATTGAAAATGAAACTATTGAGGACCTGGAAATTATAACCGGTACTTTTAATGCCGAATACGGCCGGGCTATGAGCGGTGTGGTAAATGCCGTAACCAAAAGCGGTAGCGACCAGTTCCATGGCAGTGCTTCGGCGAGTATGGCCAATTACCTTACGGCTCACAATGATATCTTTATCGGTTTGAAAAAGAGTGAATTAAACCGTAATCAGGATTATAAATTTCAGTTCAGTGGTCCGATTGTCAAAGGGAAACTTCATTTTTTCCTCAATACCCGTTATCAGGATAATAAAAATTATTTAAACGGAATCAGACGCTTTGAAGTAAACGACTATAGTGATTTCAGCAGTACCGATCCTTCCGGATGGATATCCCAGCACACAGGAGATAATACGTATACGCCAATGAATAACAGCCTGAACTATTCTGTTTTATCCAAGTTATCCTATCAGATGAGTAATAAGGTCCGTACCTCTTTGTTATATACACGGAATCAGGATATATGGCATCCCTATATCCACTCCTTTAAATATAATCCCGATGGCAGAGCCGCATCTCATCATACCAGTGATTTAATTGCATTTGATGTGAATCATACCCTGGCCAGCAGCCTTTTTTATGAGTTGAAAATTTCCTATCTAACCAATTACAGCGGCTATTATCTGTATAAAAATCCGACAGATCATAGATATATTTATGATGCTTTTCTCGGTAATATCACGGAGACAGGATTCTATACCGGCGGGCAGATGAAAGACCATAGCGAATCCCGGCAAAAGGACTTCAATGCAAAATTTGACATTTCCTGGCAGTTGAATCAACATCATTTGATTAAGAGCGGACTCTTATATACGATTCATGACCTGAAAAATGAATGGACACCTGTTCAGAGTGATTCGACAATACCCATCGATTCTTTGAGTCTTTATTATATTGATGAAAATGGCAAACGGGTGTATTACAATTATAAACCGATCATCTATCCCGATAATTCGGTGGCATCGGATATCTACCGGGTAAAACCTCTGGAATTTTCTTCTTATATTCAGGACAAGATGGAATTTGCAGATATGGTCATCAATTTCGGATTACGGTTTGATTATTTTGATCCGAAATCCACCTATCCCTCGGAACGACGTAATCCGGCGAATCAACTGAATTTTTACAAGAAAGATGCTCAGGGCAATATCGTTCTTGATAACAACGGACAACCGGTGCTGGACGAATCCAGAATGTCCCGATATCCCAAAGCGAAACCACAAATGCAAATCAGTCCCCGCTTCGGTTTAGCCTATCAGTTGGGAAGAAAAGCCGTGCTGCATTTTAGCTACGGTCACTTTTTCCAGATGCCACCCATGTACGCTTTATATCAGAACCACTCTTTTTTGGTGGCACCATCCGATTTTTCGACTATGATGGGCAATGCCCGTTTAAAAGCTCAAAAAACGGTTCAATATGAGATCGGATTATGGCAGCAGATCACCACTGCCATGAGTCTGGAAGTATCACTATATTACCGGGATATTTATGATTTGTTAAGTACAAAAGTAATCAGCACCTTTAACCAGATTGAGTACGGTCTCTATACCAATAAAGATTACGGGAATTCCCGGGGCCTCGAAGTAAAGTTCGAATATAACAGCGGACCCTGGCAGGTCTTTCTTAATTACACCCTGCAATATACACGGGGCAATGCCGATAACCCGACCCAGACCTTTGATCGCGCCGGTCGAAGCCAGGATCCGGTGAATAAGCTGATTCCCATGAGCTGGGATCAGCGGCATACGTTGAATGCCACGGTCGGTTATCACAAAGGGCGTTTCGGCTCAACTTTAACCGGATATTATAATTCAGGTACTCCTTATACCTGGTCACCGATCCTGTTAAATCCGGTTTCCAGAGTAAACCTCTTTCCGAACAATGCACCCATTCCGGGTTCTTATACCGTTGATATGAACGCCTACTACAGATTCCCGCTCTTTAAAGGAATCGATGGCCGACTGACCCTCTCTATATACAATTTACTGGATCGTTTGAATGCCCAGTGGGTCTACGGTTCCACGGGGCAGCCTTATACAACCATTATCCAGGAATCCGACCGCTCCAACCATCGCAGTGATTTCAATACTTATGAAGATCGGATTCATAACCCCTCGGCATATGCGGCTCCCCGAATGGTTAAACTCGGGTTTGGGGTTCTTTTTTAAAGGGTAGAATAATAGAGAAACAGAAACACTTTAAGGATACATTAATATGAAGCGTCTACCAATAATCTTGATGATGATTATTTTGACAACCAGTCTTCTTTGGGCCCAGGGACGTCCCTATGAAGGTCCGGATGATCCGGCCGGTGACATAGAAGCCGAGCGGGAAGGGTATATGAACGGTAATCGTATTCTGTTATATTTTCAGAATACGACCGAATTGGCCAAATGGACGGAAAGCTATCGGGGCTCCGCCTGGTCCCGATGGCCGGATAATGACCAGGGCGTCCGGATGTTGGATGGTATTGCCTTGCTCATCGGAGCCAAGGTTTTTATTAAAGACGATTCCATTCCGGTGACGGACCCAGATGATATTGCTGCAGGACGATACGACCACGAACTCTATTTTCTTCAAACCAGCTACCGGGAAGAAATGGATACTAATCCCACGGGTACGGTGGAATGGGGATTATATCCTGTCTATGGATATTTTAATGAATTTAGCGAGTATCCGGCCATGAGTAATCACACCGAAAGTTGGCCGACCGCCGGTTGGCCCTCCAGAGGAAATTCTTTGAAATGGCCGGGAGAGTGGAACGGCCGGTTCGGACGAGGAGTGATCTATGCGGATCTGGAGACCTACTTCGTAGCTAACGATGCCCAGGATCAGGAGTATCTAGGTCCTGAGGATCATGTAAAATATTATCCGCGGCCCGGAATTAAGATAGGTGATAAGCGCCCTCAGGTTACCATCCAGAAAGGAAGTCCCTGGGGTGGAATCGGTATACGTGTTTCCCAACGTGGCTTCCAATGGAACAACCCTCAGGCCCGGGACGCTATTTTCTGGGAATATAGTATTGCCAATATCTCGGATTATGATTTACCCCGGGTTGTCTTCGGCTATTGGGTGGATAACGGCATTGGCGGGGAATCCGATGATGAACTCGGTTATTTCGATACGTTTATCGATATGGCCTACTCCTGGGATATCGACGGTAAAGGAGTTGCCGGTCTGCCTACAGGCACCATGGGCTTTGCCTATTTGGAAAGTCCGGGAATTCCCTATGACGGTAAAGATAATGATGATGATGGAATTGTAGATGAAAGAAGAGATAATCCGGCCGGAGAGAAGGTTGGCCCCCTGGGAAATATATCCAATGTCGACAAGTTTTTGGCAGCTTACAATTTGAAAATGGATGATTTGCATGACCATTTTGAAGGCGATGAAGATCAGGATTGGGAAGATGGAAACGATTTGAATCATGACGGTATCTATCAATCCAACGAATTCGCCGGAGACGATGTGGGCCTCGACGGTGTTGGGCCGACCGAACTCAATTACCACGGACCCGATGAAGGGGAATGCAACCATAAACCCGATTTCTTGCAGGGCCAGGGCTGTGAACCCAATTTTGATGCAACCGATGTTACTGAATCCGATATGGTCGGTCTGACCGCCTTTTACATGTTTCCGGTTCCGCAACATAAGCCCCCGTTCAAGAACTGGTTTCGCAACGATCAATCCATGTGGGAATTAATCGGACAGGATTCGTTGGTTGATTACCTGGGGAATATATCCAATCTGATCGAAACCTTTGCCTCCGGTCCTTTTCCCCTTTACCAGGGGACGGAAGAGCACATATCCATGTCCGAACTTCATTCCTACGATGCACTGGAAGGCTTGAATTCCGATACGCATAATGCGCCCGCACTCTATGAAAATAAACGCATTGTACAGGTTATTTACGAAAAGGATTATCGTTTTGCCCAGCCGCCTAAGATGCCGACTCTGACCGCTACGGCGATGGACGGGAAAGTAATATTGACCTGGGATAATATTTCCGATACCCGAACGCGTGATCCTTTTCTGGGCAACGTGAACGATTTTGAGGGTTATAAGCTATTTCGGGCTACGGATAAAAAAATGGCCGATGCCACGGTGATCACCGACGGCTTTGGTACGGCCAGTATTCTGAAGCCGATTTTTCAATGTGATAAAAAAGACGGAATTCACGGATTTGCCAATTTCGGAGCTATCAACGGCGCCGAATATAATTTAGGTTTCGATACGGGCATTGTTCATCATTTCATCGATAAAAATGTTCAAAACGGCCGTACCTATTATTACGCGATTGTGGCCTATGATTACGGCGCTCCGGATATCGGGCCAGGTATATCTCCCTCCGAGAATAATATAGTGATCGAATTGAATGAAGCGGAAGAAGTGCGCCGTTTACCGGACGGTACCTTGGCCATCGGGCAAAATGTGGCGATTGTAACCCCTCACCAGGAAGCCCCGGGCTATGAACCCCCCTCGGTAGAGGAAGAGGACAACCAGAATGTGCTGGGTTCGGGTACGGTCTCTGCTGAGATTCTGGCTAAAAACAGCCTTAAAGTGAATCATGAATATAAAGTTAAATTCAATTTGGATACCCTTTACCATGTCCCGGACTATGACCATGGGATGCTATACACAAATGATGGCATCCGTGTTTACGATATGAGTAATCATAACGAATTGGTCTATGAGGAATCTCCCACCTCTTTCACCTACAACAACCTGGTTTATCACGATACCTTGAACTATTGGACGTTTCAGGTGAAAAAGAGTATCAGTACGGATGTATTTGATGGAATTCGACTCAATCTTTTCTTCCCCGGTGAAACGGCTCGTTACGATGCCGAAAAATCGGGCTGGTTGGTGGGTAATAGTTCTCTCTCCATCTATCCAGACAAAGAAGAAAAGAATTATTTTCCCTGGGATTACGATATAATTTTTACGGATAATGACTCGGCCTATATCGGGCGGATTCCATCCCAGAATATTCGCGATGAACAGGGGGAACGTATTTCAAGAAGCCATTTACTGTTTCACCAGCCCTTTCGATTCTATGTGTTGAATAAGTCTTTCATCGATTCGGGCGGTGCCTTCGAAAAAATGGATTTGGTGGTTCATGATGAGAATCATAATCTGAAATATGACTGGGATGAAGATCGAATTCTGGTTGGTGCGGTTAATTCCTCGGGACGTTGGGCAGGTACGGCTTTCGCCCTTGATTTTAAACTGATTGCCGATAGCACCGCTTTACCCAAAGCAGGTGATGTGTATCGCATCATCCAGCAGCGTCCTTTCTGGTCGAGTGATTCCATAACCTTTAAGATTAATCCGGAAAGCGACTTAAATACGGCAAAAATCTCTGAATCAATGGCGGATATCAAGGTCGTTCCTAATCCTTATGTGGCCAGCAATTCCATGGAACCGGCTGTTTCCAACCCGCTTCTTAACCAGAGACGCCGATTAATGTTTACCCATATTCCGGCACAATGCACAATTAAAATTTTTACAGTCAGTGGCATACTGGTTGATGAAATCGATGTGAATAATCAGCCCGATAACGGCATGGTTCATTGGGACTTAACTACCAAAGAGGGTCTGGAAATAGCTGCCGGAATGTATATCTATTATGTGAAATCCACGGCAACCGGTGATGAAAAAATCGGGAAGTTTGCGGTTATAAAATAAAAACTTAGCGCATATCTGTTTTAGGAGTTTGCCATGTTGAAGAAAATATTAATTACTCTGTCCATAATCTTGATGACAGTAGGATTATCCTTTGCTCAGAAACCCTATCGTGTCGGAACAACGGCTGCCGATTTTTTATCCATCGGCTACGGTAGCGCCGGTATTGCCATGGGAGATGCGCAGGTAAGTATGGTGGAAGATATCTCCGGTATTTATTGGAATCCGGCCGGTATGGCCTTTATGAAAAAAAATGAAGCCCAATTCATCTACCAGCCCTGGATTGCCGATATTAATACGGCAATGGTAGGAGTAGGTGTCGTTCTTCCGGATATCGGTACACTCAGCCTGGGTGCGGTGAGTGCCAATTACGGGGATATTCCGGTTACCAATATGGATGCCCAGGAAGGTACCGGTGAATTATATCATGCCAGTGAATATGCTTTTAGTTTATCCTATTCCCGCCTGCTTACCGAATGGTTTGCCTTTGGAAGCAGTATCAAATACATCAATTCCAACATCTGGCATACATCGGCTAATGCGGTCGCCCTTGACCTGGGCGTCATCGTTAATACCTTTTTCTTTTCCCCGACAAAAAACAGGGCCGACGGGATGAAAATCGGTATGAGTATTGCCAATTACGGCACCCGAATGCAATATAACGGTCTGGATATCGTTTATCCTATTGATCCCATTCCCTCGGAACATGGAAATTATAGTGATGTGCCCGGGCAATACCGCATGTCGTCATGGGAATTGCCGCTGATTTTCAGAATCGGGGTTTCCCTCAATGCCGTTAAAACCGAGCAACACAGGATTACTGTGGAACTGGATGCCCTGCATCCCAATAACAGTGCCGAATATATCAATCTCGGCGCAGAATATGCCTTAACGCTTCCTTCTACCGGAATTTTCTACTTGCGCACGGGATATAAAGCTTTGGGCCTGCCCGATTCGCAATATGGTATGACCTTCGGAGTGGGATTTACCAAGTACTTAATGAATAATATCTCTTTAAAAGTCGGTTACGCATTCCGGAATATCGGTGTATTGGGAGCTTCCAACAGTTATTCCATGTCGATTGTGTTCTGAGCGGATAATCAGTCAGGATAAAACGAATAATCGACCGAAAAGTTAGATCTAAGCCAAAGATGAAGCCGTATTCCCCGACCCTGCACGAGTTGGGGAATACTTAATTATGATGAGATCGATTTATAAAATAGCAGTAAATCATTGAAAAAAATTACCAATGAATCAATAGCTAATGTATTTTATATTGAAAAACTTATCGCACCGAAAAATGAATTTGTATAAACAATACGTTATTATTTTCTTCTCCCTGATTTTAATCTGGCAATGCAACCGTCAACCGGAACATGTCTCTGAAACAATTCTCGCTAAAATCGGCTATAAGACGATTTCGGTAAATGAGTTTATTCGAAGGTCGGAGTATACCATTCGGCCTAAATATTGCCGGGGAGACAATTACATTCACCGTAAAATCGTTCTGAATAGTCTAATTGCCGAAAAATTATTGGCAATAGACGCCGGAGAACAAAATGCCTTAACACAGAATGAAGAATTTAATTTATATATTAAAGGACGAAAAGAGCAGGCCATGCGCCAGTGGCTCTATGAGAAGGTAGCCGAAGAAAAGGTGCATTTATCCCGAGATGAGATCAACGAAACATACAAAAATGCGGGACGGGTCTATGATGTTTCTTATCTGACAATTCCCAATAAAACTATAGCCATAGAACTAAAAGACCAACTGCATAGTAGAGAAATTACTTTTGACGAATTATATCGAACCGTCAGCGGGAAAGATACGATTCCGAGACGGATTATTAATTTTACAACGAAGGATATAGATGAAGTAAACGAAGCGCTGTATTCCAAACCGGTTTCCAAAGAGACCATTCTCGGCCCATTGGAAATCAGTAAGCATAGTTATTTGTTGTTGAAGGTCAATGGTTGGACGGATCATCCCGCAATGAGCGCCTCTCAACAAGAAGACCGTTTAAAACAGGTGGAAGATAAATTAAAAGAGCGGCAGGCCCTTACTCTGTACCGTCGATATGTACACCGGATTATGAAAAATAAAACCTTAAAATTCAATGAACCGATCTTTAGGGAAATGGTGCAAATTTTGGGCTCTGAATACTATAAGACCAAGCAGGAAAAAAAGAAAGTATTCAACCAGAAATTCTGGAATAAAGACCGGTCGGATATGGTCCTGGATGATGCTGAAAGTAAATTGAACCACTTAGAATCCGAAATTTTTTTCACTGTTAATCGTACACAATGGACCGTTAAAAATTTTCTGGAGGCTATTAAAGTCCATCCGTTGATCTTCAGACGAAAGAAGATGCCTAAGAAACAATTTGCCCGTGAGTTCAAATACGCTGTGGTCGATTTGGTAAGAGATCACTATATAACAAAGGATGCTTATGACAGGGGATATGACAGGGTTAATTTGGTACAACGTAATATGAACATGTGGCGTGATAATCTATTGGCTCTTTACCGGAAACGGTACTTATTGGCCCAATGGGGAGTGAAGGGTAAATCGAATGAAGAAATGATTCGGCTTTACCTGGACCCTTATCTGAAAAAATTGCGTGAAAAATATTCGGCTGAAATTTATATCAACACGGATGCCTTTGAGAAAATTAAATTGACGGGGATCGATTTGTTTGTTATCCAACCCAACAGGGCTTTCCCGGTTATTGTACCCTCCTTCCCGCAACTGACCTTACATGATAAATTGGACTATGGACAAAAATTGGATGTTTCCAAAACAAAAGATGACTAAAGGTTGAGGCCTGCAATGGAAAAAAAGTATTCCCTAAGACTTAAGAGTATGTTTTTACTTATCTTTTTATGCTTTATCAGTACCGGGGTCGGTCAGGATATGGATAGCCGGGTAAAAGAGCTTGTGAGACGGATGACTCTGGAAGAAAAAGTCGGGCAAATGACTCAAATAGCCCTGTCCGCTATTTCTACTTCTCATGATCCGTTAAAATTTGAGAATCATCTTAATCTGAAAAAGGCCAGAGACATAATTGTCAGGCATCATGTCGGTTCCATTTTGAATACAGGTGGTTCAGCCAATAGCGCTCAAAATTGGCGGACAACCCTGACCACCCTGCAAAAAATGGCTGTTAAACAAACCAGGCTGAGTATTCCTATTATTTACGGGATTGATGCCATCCATGGTGCCAATTATATCAAAGAAGCCACGCTGTTTCCCCAGGCGGTGGCCATGGCTGCCACCTGGAATCCTGATTTGGTGCAACAAGCAGCACGGATTACCGCGGAAGAAATTAAAGCGGTTGGGATTCCTTGGAATTTCAACCCGGTTTTAGGTTTGGGACGGCAACCGTTGTGGCCGCGCTTCTGGGAAACTTTCGGTGAAGATTCATACGCTGCTTCCGTTTTTGCCCGTTTTTATGTAAAAGGGATTGAATCCGTTAGGGGAGTCGCTGCCTGTATGAAGCACTATTTGGGGTACAGCGTGCCCCGTACCGGCCATGATCGGACACCGGCAGAGCTATCGGAACGAACGATTCGGCAGCTATTTTTACCCCCCTTTAAAGCGGCCGTGGATGCCGGTGTTCTGACAGCAATGATTAATTCCTCCGAGATCAGTGGCATTCCTCTTCATTCCAGTACATATTATGTAACACATGTCCTGCGTGATGAACTCGGCTTTAAGGGATTTGTGGTCAGCGATTGGGCCGATATTGAAAATTTATATAAACGTGAAAAAGTAGCTGCCAACCGCCGGGAGGCAATAAAGATGGCTGTTCTGGCCGGCGTCGATATGAGCATGGTTCCCATGGATTTATCCTTTTATAATACATTGATAGATCTGGTCCATGATGGTGAAGTCCCGGAAGCGCGTATTGATCAGGCAGTCAGTCGTATCCTGAGGGTAAAATTTGAACTGGGACTTTTTGATCATCCTTTCCCGCCTAAAAATTCTAAAATAATTATTGGTGCTTCTTCTTCAAAAAATATAAGTCTCGAAGCAGCTCGTGAAGCGATTACTTTGCTCAAAAATGAAAAAAATCTTTTGCCCTTGAGCCATCACCAAAAGATACTAATTTGTGGGCCGGCCGCGAACAAATATCAATCGCTCAACGGAGGCTGGACTTATATCTGGCAGGGTAACCGGGAAGATTTATTTCCTGAAGAGGATCAAACAATCTTGCAGGCTCTTCAGGCCCAGGCCAAAAACGATATAATTACTTTCGTCCCGGGGACGGACTTCAACCGGGAATTAAATATCCCGGCTGCGGTTAAAGCGGCTGAAAAAGCCGATGTGGTGATTGCTTGTGTGGGGGAAGCGGCTTACTGCGAAAGTGAGGGGAATATCAAAGATCTAACCCTTCCGGAACCTCAAATACGCCTGGTTGAAGAGCTGGAAAAAACAGGTAAGCCGATCATTTTGATTCTGGCCGAAGGGCGACCGCGTATCATTAACCGAATAGCAGACAAGGCGGCGGCTATATTGATGGCTTACTATCCCGGGCCGCAAGGCAGTAAAGCAATCGTTGAAATCTTGTTCGGAACAATCAATCCCAGCGGAAAGCTGCCCTTTACGTACCCCAGATTTGTAAATGACCTGGTTACTTATGATCATAAACCAAGCGAAGAAAGCGGAAGCAATCAGTACAATCCACAATTTAAATTCGGTAGTGGCTTGAGTTATACGAATTTTAAATATAATCGGCTTAAATTGAATCGTAAAACGTTGCAAAAAGGGGATTCGCTCTTGATCTCTGTGGAAGTCGAAAATACGGGTGCCCGGCAGGGGAAAGAGGCGATCCTGGTATTTCTCAGCGATGAAGTACGAAGTGTCACCCCCCCTGTTAAGCAGTTAGTACGATTTAAAAAGATTACACTGCAACCCGGGGAAACGAAGGAAGTGAGTTTTACACTTCATTCGTATGACTTGTCATTTATTGGCAGAGATCTCAAACGCATTACAGAGCCGGGTAAATTTCTCATTTCCATAGGCAATCTAAAAAAAGAATTCGTATTAAAATAGTCACGTTCGGTAAAGGATAGCAATCCCGTGAACCTGATTTCATCTCAACCCGTGAGCAGGCCTGTGAACTCCAAAATCTATATCCTGTGTATCGTCTTCTTCTTTTCGGCTTGTGCCACTCCCAATCAAACTGAAAAGAAAAAACAACCGGAAGTGGATCCTTTTGTTCAAAATGAACTGTTGAGTAAAACAATTAATTTCGGCAATGCTCTCGAAGCACCTGATGAAGGCGAATGGGGAGTGGTCCTACAAGCGAAATATTTTTCTCTGGTCAAAGCGGCCGGTTTTACGGCCGTGCGCTTGCCGATCCGCTGGTCGGCGCATTGTCAAATAGACAGTCCCTTTACGATCCACAGTGTATTCATGCAAAGAATTGATTGGGCCGTCAACCAGGCCGAAGAAAACCACCTGGCCCTGATAATAGATCTGCACCATTTTAATGAAATTTTCAGCAATCCCGAGAGGGAACATGGTAAGTTTTTAAGCCTTTGGCAACAGATTGCGGAACATTATAAAGATCGGGATAGCAGTCTTTTTTTTGAGATTCTCAATGAGCCGCACGACCGGTTAACGGAAGACCTCTGGAATACCTACCTGAGTGATGCTCTTGAAGTGATTCGTCACAGCAACCCTGTGCGCACGGTAATTATCGGCACGGCTCAATGGGGAGGTATCGGCAGCCTGCAAAAATTGATAGTCCCGGAAACAGATCAAAATCTCATCGTCACGATACACTATTATAATCCTTTTCATTTTACGCACCAGGGGGCCTCCTGGGTGCAAGGAAGCGAGCAATGGCTGGGTACAGAATGGACAGCCAGCCCTCAGGAAAAACAATCTGTTGTGGATGATTTTCGGAATATAGCGAATTGGGCTGATTCCCATAAGCGACCGATTTTTGTCGGTGAGTTCGGTTCCTATAGCAGGGCGGATATGGATTCCCGGATACGGTGGACCACTTTTGTCCGGGAAGTGGCAGAAAAAAATCATTTCAGTTGGGCCTACTGGGAGTTTTGTTCCGGATTTGGCGTCTATGATCCCCGGAGTGATACATGGAAAGACGCTTTGCTACAGGCTCTCATTCCATAAATTTCTGTTCCGTGAAGGTAATTCTATGCTATCGCATGAAGTGACAAAGGCTCTTCTGCTTGGTCAGCCCACCAGCCGCATTCCGGTTCATCTCTATATTTCTCCCTGGGCCAGAGAATTCTATCCCGAAGTATGCCGCCGGATCGAAAAAATTTGTTCAACGGATATCGCTAGCTGCCATCTAAAAGGGTATCGTTCTATTACAAAGTTAAGCACCAATCTGTATGAGGATCGCTGGGGATGCCGCTATACCCAGCTGGGCTATCCCCAAGGAGCTTTAATACAGGACTTGAAAGACTGGGTAAAGGTAAACCCACCCTATGAAGAATTAAAAATATTCGATAAAAAGGGGTATGATTCGATTCAAAGACAGCATGAAGAAAACAATCTGTTCTTGCTTTCCGCTTGTGAAGTACATCCCTGGGAACGTTACCAACTGATCAGGGGAAATCAACAAGCATTTACGGATTTAATCCATCAATCAAAAGAATTTCATGGGTTACTTGAGAAGATTCATAATTTTTATCGAACCGAATTGGAAGCCTGGGCGAACTCCGATGTGGATGCTCTGGTATTGAAAGATGACTGGGGAAGTGCGAAGCAGCTAACCGTAAACCCGGAAATGTGGCGCCAAATCTTTTTGCCGCTCTATCGGGAGTATGCGCAAATAGCCTGTGCCCATGATAAATTCATTTTCTTTCATTCGGATGGATATGTTTTACCCATTCTAAAGGATCTTATTGAGCTGGGAGTACATGCCATTAATGTGCAGCTCACTTCCATGCCCGTTGAAGAAGTTTTGAAAAAAATCGATGGGAAAGCCGTATTTTGGGGAATCTATGATTTAGCGGAAATTATCGCGTCTTACCGGAGTACAGATGCAGTAGAGTTTTTGAAAACTCTTTTATCGAAGTTAGCTGATTATAGTGTGCCTTTTATTGCCAGACTGGCCTTCGATTACGGATCAAATCCGGAGACAGTGCGAGAATTAGCTGAAAATCTATGTAAAAATAATGATCCCGGGAGAATATAAAATTGCCTTAATTCGGAATCAGTATTATTTTTAGTATGATTACTGATATACTTTTTAAAGATTTCGGGAAATTGATTTGCTATTTCTTTGCAAGGTGAAAATGGATAGGAGAAATAAAAAAGATGCAATTAAATAAAGAATTTTGTCTTGGGATTGATATTGGCGGAACCAACACGGCTTTTGGCTTGGTCGACAGAGAAGGGAACTGTATCAGGGAATTTATCTTACCGACTGAGGCGGAACTTGGGCCGGAAGCCTTGCTGGAACGTCTTTTTAAACAATTTAAGGATGAAAATAATCCGGATGAAATTCATCGTTTTTTAAAAGGAATTGGCATCGGTGCGCCCAACGGAAACTATTTTAACGGATTCCTAGATAATCCACCCAATCTGCCCTGGGGCAAAGTTGACTTAGTTAACCTGGTTCATCGGTATTATGACTTGCCGGTACGGATAACTAATGATGCCAACGCCGCGGCCCTGGGAGAGATGCGTTTCGGTGCAGCAAAAGGAATGAAGCATTTTATTGAAATTACGCTGGGAACCGGTCTTGGCAGCGGAATTGTAGTCAACGGACAAATCGTTTACGGGCATGACGGCTATGCCGGAGAGATGGGGCATGTTACCGTAGTGCCGGACGGAAGGATCTGCAATTGCGGCAAAAGAGGATGTCTTGAGACCTATGCTTCTGCAGAGGGTATTAAACGAACGGTCATGGAATTGTTAACGGATCAGGTGATTGATTCCAGGCTACGGGATATTTCATTTGAACAGCTTACTTCGAAAAAAATCTATGAGTTGGCTCTGGAGAACGATCCGATTGCTGTTCAGGCTTTTGACCATACGGCCCGGCTATTGGGAAGAGCCATGGCCGACGCAGCGGCCTATTTGAGTCCCCAGGCCTTTATTCTCTTTGGCGGACTGGTTAAGGCTGGTGATCTTTTATTTAAACCGCTTAAAAAATATTTGGAAGAGAACCTGCTCTATATATTCAAAAATAAAATTCGTATTTTACCTTCCGGTTTGCCGGAAGCCCAGGCGGCAATTATAGGAGCGGCTGCTCTTATTTGGTACGACTTAAACCATTTTTAAGAAAGGCTCTACCGGGGTTCTTGTGAAGTCATATATTAAATAAAGACTGACAATATGATTTTACTGCTTCGTTCATTTTACATTTAATAATAAAGTATCCGAAGGATACTAATGTAAGTAGCCACAGGCGGGGCCTGTGGTAAAGCGGTAAAAGCGAGGGTGACGCTGAAGGCGTCGAATTTGGAACACAGAGCATTCTAACCCCTATACATTGAAAGGCCTGGTTTATTTTACCGCTTCGCTGTAACCTTATTCGGTTGTATCTTGCCCACCGGCTTCGCTCCTGCCCGGCGGCTGACGGGTGTGGCTACTCATATTACGTCACTTCGTGATGATTTAAAGATAGGGTGTGAATTAAATCTAATTTTTTAGAAAAATGATTTAAGGATGGCATTTTTGCGGCGTTTAACCACAAAAAACTCAGTAGAGCCTTAAAAGACAGAGGCGTCTGCTTAGTCTGAAAAAAAGCAGGCTCTTTAGTTTGAAATTTTCAGTATCCTTCCCTTACCTCATTATGATTCGTCTATTGATGGCTATCTTATTTTGAAGCGGAAACCGTTTTGGAATAATTTATTTTGACTTTCTTCGATAAACCGCCGGATATTTTCAACCGAAATTGCAAAGGTAATGCCGTAGATTACGGTTAACTGGCGGTCTACATAGATATCACCTTTATAGGGATGATTTCGTGCTAATTCGGTCAGACTGGCTCCCGGATCGGGGCGTAAAATGTATTCTTCCTTTGCGGAAAGCGCATTGGCAATTCCCACCAATTCGAAATGGGGCGGGCCGTCGCGCAGGGCCAGGATAATACCCCCGCTGATTCCCCGATGTAAAGTAGCATCTAAAAGAAAATCATGCATCTTGTTACGGTTGGGTGAACTGACTATGGCCGTAGAAACCATTTTTTTGCCGTTAGGATAGCCGATTGAATATACAAACGTACCCCAATCCAATTCCGAAGCGTGTCCCCAGGGATAGGTAAAAGGGACAATGGGAACTTCGGGTATTCTTTCCAGAATTACACCGATCAGGGCCAGATCCTTCTTTTTGTCAAGATGGATGACCTGAATCCGTGTTTTGGGTGGAGTGGAGGGAATATTTATATTACGCTTGATTTTAATCGATATACTTTGGATAAAAGGCGATGGATGTCCGGAAAGGTCCAAAAAATATTGTATGAGTGTGTCCGGCTCGGAAATGATATGTGCGCAGGTTAAAAATAATAACTTGTTACCCTCCGCAGAAATCAGGGTTGAAGTACCGGTAGCCGGTTTCTGGCTGATGGCGTTCTGAATGGCCGTCTTTTTTACGGAAAATGAAGGTTGCTGTATATCGGCCCTGGTAATGGCCTGTTCCATACTGAAAGCATAGGTTTTGTAAAAAGTCAAAGAGGTTATCAGGCGGACGGTCTGCGTGATTTGTTTCAGATATTTCGAAGTGGGAGAAACGGGGAATTCCGAATCATAACGTCCGTCCACATAATGTCTGTTTTCTTGTACGGCAGTTGCTTTTTCATATCTGGGGATACAACTATGTAAGATAAAAAGCAGACTGAGGATACTTAATAAAATTCTCATATTTTTTCCTACTATTTAATCAAACAGACAGAACTTTTTCTTTTTCTATCGTCTACAGGTAGTATACGAAAAAATCATCAAGATTATTCAATAAATTTAAGAGAATATGATTTGGAAAGAAACTCGGGAGGCAATCGTTAAGTAAAAAAGACGAATTTTAAAAATAGGTTTACAAAGATATAAAATTTTTGTAATTTGTTACGGAAACCGTAACAGATCAGGATACCATGGCGGCATCGACAAAATTATCCACCAGCGTCAAGGCACTTTGTTACCTGGCAGAGCATGGCAGAAGGGAACAAACCAGTACGGCCATTGCTGCCGGGATTGGCGTGAATGCTTCTAAATTGCGCAAATTACTTTCCATGATGGGGAACAGTGGTATTGTGCATAGTTCCAAAGGCACTCAGGGCGGATTTATATTGGCGCGAAAACCCGAACAAATTCATTTACAGGAAATTTATTGTGCCGTTGAAGATCGCAGGGCTTTTCATATGGATGTGCATTATGTAAACGGGCAGCATTTACCGGATACAGTCAAAATTAACAATTTTTTCCTGGACTTTTTTGCTGATATTCAGAATGATATCGAAAATAAGATGAAAAAAATCAGCCTGAAAATGATTATGGATCAGGCTTTACACTAAAATACGATATAACGGAGGAGAGAATAATGTTCGATTCAAAAACCCTCGGCGAGTTGGGGATTAAGGCTCAAAATTTCGGTTCTTCAACCGGACTCAAATGGGGAAGTACCACTTCGGAAGGGGAATTAAAGATTTCATCGCCTACGGACGGCAAGATGATTGCAACGGTTTACCAGGCCTCGGAAAAGGATTACGATCATGTGGTAGAGACGGCTCAGCAAGCTTTTACATATTGGCGAACCGTACCGGCTCCCAAGCGGGGCGAAATTGTACGTCAGATCGGATTGCGGTTAAGGGACTACAAAGATCCATTGGGCCGTTTAGTTTCTTACGAGATGGGCAAATCTTTGCAGGAAGGCTGGGGCGAGGTTCAGGAAATGATCGATATATGTGATTTTGCCGTCGGTCAATCGCGGATGCTCTATGGTTTCACCATGCATTCGGAACGACCCAGCCATCGTATGTATGACCAGTACCATCCCTTGGGTCCGGTGGTGACCATCTCCGCATTCAATTTTCCGGTTGCAGTCTGGGCCTGGAATGCCATGATTGCTGCCGTTGCCGGTGATGTCAATATCTGGAAGCCTGCTTCCAAGGTTCCGTTGACAGCTATAGCGGTTCAAAATATTATTTCCGAAGTGTTGAAAGAAAACGATATCCCGGAAGGCGTTTTTAATCTGGTAATCGGCCGCGGATCGTCGATAGGAGAAAAGATTCTGCATGATACACGCATTCCTCTGGTGTCTTTGACCGGGTCTATCCGGGTCGGACGTCATGCCGGTCAGGTAATTGCCGGCAGATTAGGTAAATATATCCTGGAACTGGGTGGAAATAATGCCATTATTCTCACTCCGGATGCCGATCTTAAACTGGCCATCCCGGCCATAGTATTCGGTGCCGTGGGTACGGCCGGTCAGCGCTGCACTACAACCCGTAGGCTCATTATTCATGAATCGATATACAAAGAGGTGGAGCAGTCTCTGATAAATGCTTATAAAAGCATCCGTATCGGGGATCCGTTGGATGAAAAGAATCACATGGGTCCGCTCATCGACAGCGGTGCGGTCAAAACCTATGTGGATGCTCTGGAACGGGTTCAGAAGGAAGGCGGGAAGATCATTTTCGGAGGCCGGCTAAAGCAGGGCCCGGGATATGAATCCGGTTGCTATGTAGAACCGACTCTCGTAGAAGCGCAAAATCACTATGAAATCGTTCAGGAAGAAACCTTTGCACCGATTTTGTACCTCATTAAGTACAGCGGTGATGTACAGAATGCCATCGACCTTCAAAATAACGTGGTTCAGGGTCTGTCTTCCTCCATATTTACCAATAATTTGCAGGAGGCCGAGACCTTCCTGTCCGCCTGGGGTTCGGATTGCGGCATTGCCAATGTAAACATTGGTACCTCCGGTGCCGAGATCGGCGGTGCTTTTGGCGGCGAAAAAGATACCGGCGGCGGACGGGAATCCGGTTCGGATGCCTGGAAAGCCTATATGCGTCGACAAACCAATACGATTAATTACGGTAAAGAAATGCCCCTGGCTCAGGGGATTAAGTTTGATATTTAATTTTCAGACCTGGTTTATCTGACCGTGTATTGACGAAATATAGCGTAGACTTTGCAATCCCCTCTGTTTTTATCCCGAACAGAGGGGATTTTTTTCGATTAGTGACTTGTTTTGGCTCAAGATCAACATTCTGATTGAATTCATTTTTTCTTCTCTTTAATTTGAACCGGATTTTTTTTAGGTTCTTTTTAAACAACGATAGCGGGAATAAGTTGACCTATAAGAAAATATTTAAATTTTGGTATCCATTGGCTGCCACATGGCTGATGATGTCCGTTGAAGGTCCGTTTTTAGCTGCTATTATCGCCCGCATGCCCAATCCCAAATATAATCTGGCGGCGTATGGGGTTGCTTTTGCCTTTGCACTTATCATCGAAGCCCCTATCATTATGATGTCCAGTGCAGCCACCGCCTTAGTACAGGGGGCCGGCAGTCTGAGAAAATTGCGTCATTTCAATATGATTCTTATCGTCATCCTGACCGGTTTGGTGATATTGCTTGTCTTAAAACCTGTTTATTATTATCTCACGATCGACTTGATGCATCTGGAGAAGGAAGTGGCGCGATTGTCCCATCTGGCTTTAACGATCCTTCTGCCATGGCCCGGTGCGATAGGATACAGACGGTTTTATCAGGGTGTGCTCATTCGCTCGGACCTTACCCGGAGAGTGGCCTATGGTACCATTACCCGCCTAATAGCCATGCTCAGTACAGCTACTCTGCTTTTCAGCTTTTCCCGGATAGAGGGGGCCTTGATCGGTGCCTTTGCCTTGTCTGTAGGGGTTATCAGCGAAGCGATCACAATCCGAATTATGGTGCATCCGACTTTAAAAAATATGCTTTCCTGTGCGGATGATGAACCCCAAACGGGGCTTACGTTCTCTGAAATTACCCGTTTTTACTATCCACTGGCTTTAACCTCTTTCCTTGGTCTGGTGGTTCAGCCCATGGTTACGTTCTTGGTGGGGCGCAGTAGAATGGCTCTGGAATCCCTGGCGGTATTACCGGTTGTAAATGCTCTTATTTTTATTTTTCGCAGTATCGGCTTATCTTACCAGGAAGTGGGAATTGCGTTGGCCGGTGAACATAATGAAAGCATCCCGGCTTTACGAAATTTTGCTTTAATACTGGCGGCCGCAGTCACGCTTATCCTAACCCTCATAGCCTTTACACCGTTGATGAATCTCTGGTTATTGGATGTGAGCGGACTGACCGAAGAACTCAGTACCTTTGCCAGGCTTCCTATCCGTATACTGATTCTAATGCCGGGGCTTTCGGTAATTCTTTCCTTTTTACGTGCGATTATGGTTAACATCCGTAAGACACGGTTCGTAACTGTGGCCACGGGTATCGAGGTGCTCGTTATTCTGATAGTGCTCTGGTTCGGTATTTTTTCTTTTGACTGGATCGGAGCCAGTGCTGCCGCAGCCGCCCTTTTAATCGGTCGCATGGCTTCGGATAGCTACTTATTATTTAAGAATTCAAGGCTCGCGATTTATGATCGTTGAAAATGTACCGAATAGTAAATAGATTCATTCTAAAAGATGAGGAATTATATGGATTTATTGAGTACAAATTTTAACTCTTTACTTGAATTTTGCAAGACGGTGAATCAAGTTTTCCCGGAAACCGAATTTTTCCTTTTTCACGATTTACACAAAGGAAAAATTAAGCCGATTTTTACGAATCAACCCAATCACAAGTCATTTGAATTTGTTGAAGAGCCCTCTATAACCGCTGATCTTGTGAATATAAAGACTGTCGATCAGCGGGATTCTATTTATGATTTCCTCAACCATTTTCATATTTGTTGCGGGACACGGATGAAACTCCCGGCTCATCAGATTTATTTTGCTGCTGTTTCCGTTCCCCGACCGTACAGGAAGTATGAAAATTTCATCTTATCTTTGTTTATTGATTTTTGTAGGGAAACCGTCCGGCAGGAAATTTTACAAAAGCGATTGGATACTCTTCTTGAAAATCGAAAAAAAGTATCGGAAGAAATGATTGCTCTTCATGAGATCAGCCGTCTGATTCAATCTTCGCAGAATCTGGATTCGCTTTTGCACTATGTCATTGAGAAATGCATGAAATTGATGAACGCCGAAGCGGCCTCATTAATGATGGTGGTTGAGGGAACCGACGAATTGGAATTCAAAGTGGCCCTGGGTCCCAAATCATCGGGAGTTAAGCCCTTTCGGGTCAAAATCGGCAAAGGGATTTCCGGCTGGGTGGCCCAGCAAGGGGAATCCGTTTTGATTCCCGATGCCTATGCAGATCCCAGGTTTGATCCGTCTTTTGACAAGCGTAGCGGTTTCAGAACACGAAGTTATCTTTGTGTACCGATGAAATATAAGGAAAATATTTTGGGCGTAATGACCGTGCTGAACCGTCTGGACGACCAGCCTTTTACGGAAAATGATAAGGACCTCTTGCAGACATTCGCTTCTCAGGCGGCTTTAGCCATAGAGAATGTGCGCCTGCTGAAAACCGCATTGGAAAAAGAACGTTTGGACCGGGAATTGCAGATTGCTGCCGATATTCAGAATCAACTTATTCCTCAAAGGATTCCAAAAATTCGGGATTTGGATATATCCGCAACCTATATTCCCTGTAAAGAAGTGGGCGGTGATTTTTATAATGTGATGCCCTTACCGGGTGATCAGTATGCATTTGTCGTTGCCGACGTTTCGGGGAAAGGAATTCCCGGCGCTATGCTGGTATCCAATATGCAGGCCAGCCTGAAGGCCTTTTTGGAATATTCTCAGGATTTGCTGGAAGTGGTTCCCAAATTAAATAATCTGATCATTGAAAATACTACAGAAGACAGTTATATCACCTTTTTTATCGCTCTGTATAACGCGACTTCCGGTGCATTGACCTACGTCAATGCCGGCCACAATCCGCCGTTGCTTCTCAATAGCCGGGGAGAATGGCGTAAGCTGGACAGGGGAGGTGTTTTCCTGGGATTTATGCCCTGGGAATATACCCACGAACGAGTTATGTTAGAAAACGATACGGTGCTGACTTTGTATACAGACGGTTTGGTAGAGGCCATGAATGATCGGGAGGAAGAATATGGGGAGAAACGGCTTATTAAAATTCTAAAGGAGAATCTTCATCTGTCCAGTGAGATGCTTAAATCGGTCATCATACAGGATGTACATAAACATATCGGCTCGGTGCCTTTGCAGGACGATTTTACTCTACTGGTGATCAAAAAAAAATAATTAAGAGATGCTATTCAGATTAAATTTTTTTATATTTCAGTCGAAAGTCTATATAACCACTTAAATAAACAAAGGGTTAGATATGAGCTTTATAGTGCAAGACGTAAATCATGGCAGCATTCAGGTGCTATCCATTCCCGAAAGATTGACCACGGAAACTTCCGATGAACTTAAAAAGATTCTAAAAGACCTGGTCGAAAAGGGAAAATATAAGTTGGTGATGGATCTGAAAGATACTCAATATATGGATTCCAGCGGTCTGGGAGCCATTGTTTCCAAAATTGCCGTGATGCGTTCCAATAACGGAGATATTCGAATCGCCGCTCCTCAGGAATATGTAATGAATCTGCTGGAATTAACCCATATCGATCAAATTGTTAAGATATTCAAGAATGTGGATGAGGCGGTTAACAGTTTTAAGGAATAAGGATGTCTCCGAACTCAGCAAATAATGATCATCGCAATTTTCATTACCTGCAACCGGATTATAAACGTCCTGTTTTCGATATCCCGGCCAGGTATAAAGAAGATATTTTGAAGAAACTGCGCTCTTTATACGGTAAAGAGTGCAGCGATTTTTGTGCCCAGGAAACCGAACGGATCATGAAGGTCTATTACGCTCATAAAACTCCTCAAATGATCGAATGGGAGAAGAGCTTCGATCCTGCCCATCGTTTCACCGAAAAAGATGTTATCCTGATTACCTATGGAGACCTTATCCGCAGTGAGGGTGAGAAACCGCTGCAAACTATGAAGGAGTTGGCTACAAAATATTTAGAAGGAGTGTTCAACACCATCCATATTCTGCCCTTTTTTCCTTATTCATCCGATCGCGGATTTGCCGTAATGGATTTTGAAGAAGTGGATCCCCGTCTTGGTAACTGGGATGATATTTTGGAATTGAAGTCCGAATTTAAATTAATGTTTGACGGTGTCTTTAATCATGTTTCCTCCAAGAGTAAATGGTTTCAGGAATTTCTGAACCAAAATCCCGAATATATCGATTTTTTCACTGTCTTTTCGACTAAGTCGGAGATTTCTCCCGATTATTTAAAGATCATCGTCCGCCCCCGAACCAGTGAATTGCTGAGTAGTTTTTACACGTTGAACGGCAAGCGTTTGGTCTGGACTACTTTCAGCCCGGATCAGATTGATCTTAACTATCACAATCCGCATGTCCTGCTGAAAATGATCGAGATTCTGCTGACTTATGTACGCAGGGGCGCAGATATCATACGCATGGATGCGGTTACCTATCTTTGGGAAGAATTAGGCACTTCCTGTGTCCACCTTTCGCAGACACATACGATTATTAAGCTTTTCAGAACCATACTCAATGCCGTAGCTCCCCATGTCGCTTTGATTACGGAAACCAATGTTCCTCATACCGATAATATTCGCTATTTTGGTAACGGCTATGATGAAGCCCAAATGGTCTACAATTTTGCTTTACCGCCCCTGGTTTTGCACGCCTTTCAAAACGAAAATGCGGAGCGCCTTACGGAATGGGCGGCGACCCTGAAACCCTTTTCGGAACAAGCTACTTTCTTCAATTTCCTCGATTCTCATGACGGTATAGGCGTCATGGCTGTCAAAGGAATTTTATCTGCCGAAGAAATTGAAATGATGGCCCTGAGGGTGCTGGAACACGGCGGCTATATCTCTTATAAAGCAGACGGAGATGGCAAGGTAAGTCCCTATGAATTCAATATCACCTGGTTTAGCGCCATTAACAACGAAGATGCCGAAGAGCCGGTGGAAATCCAGGTCAAACGGTATATCGCCTCCCGGGCTACAGCCCTGGTGTTGATGGGCGTGCCGGGCATATATCTACACGGCTTGCTGGGCTCGAAGAACGACGCGGAACTGGTTATTGAGGAAGGGCAAACCCGGAGTATTAACCGTAAAAATCTTAATAAACTGGAACTGTTCAAATCGCTATATAATCCCGAATCCACCACCTACCAGGTAACCAGTCACTTAATCCGCCTGATTCAGATTCGGAGCAATCAATGCGCTTTTCATCCCAATGCATCTCAGCGCGTGCTTCATGTAAGCCCTTCGATTTTCAGTGTCTTGCGGACGGCCACGCACAACCAGGAAACGATCCTTTCTTTAATTAATGTTACCCATAAAACGTTCCATTTAAAATTAAATGTGGAAACTCATAACTTAAATGGAAAATCCTGGCATGATCTTATTGAAGACGAAACGTATCAGGTGCGTAATAGGATGCTGAATCTAACGCTTTCCCCTTATCAAATCCTCTGGTTAAAGAATACAACATAACCGTAATCCGCACTTTTTTCAGGATCTGATTCTTATAGTTCGAAGCCTTCTTCCGAAAGTAGTTCCCTTAAGATACTATCCGGATAGAATCAGGCACATCTATCTTAGATATATAATTGATTGGCCGGGACAACCGTATTTCTGTGTTTTTTTGAAGTATTTTAAGAAAAACTGGTTCAGTATCAACTTGAAATCAAATTAGTCAAGACCAATGTGTTAATCAGGCAAAAAGATAATATTTTTCTTGCCAGAAATCGACATACACTTTATATTTATGAAACAAATCTTTTCATATTGTTTCACAAAAAAGAAACAGACAGGGCAATGAAGCTGAATAATGGTCAACTTACCGAAGTTATTTTAGATTCCATCGGCGAAGGCCTGTTTACGGTCGATAAGGAATTTAAAATCATGAGCTTTAATCGGGCCGCTGAAAAAATATTAGGTCTGGAAAAGAAGATAGTATTAGGAGATTTTTGTAAGAATATCTTTAAAAGCAGTAGATGCTTTGAGGAATGTCCCATAGAACGTGTGCTGGAGAATGACCAGAATGTGTATGATCTGGAAGCTGTACTGGAAACCAAAAAAGGGCAGAAAGTCCCGGTAAAGCTGAATGCAGCCGTATTGAAAGATGCCGATAAAACGCCGATCGGCGGTGTGATCTCCTTCAGGGACATGTCTCATTTGGAGCATATTGAAAAGGAATTACTGACCACCTCTAATTTTCAGGGTATCATCGGGCAGCATAAAGCCATGAAGGAAATTTATAATCTGATCGAGGAGATTTCCGATACGGATTTCAGTGTCTTAATCAGCGGTGAATCGGGTACCGGCAAAGAGATGGTGGCCAATGCGATCCAAAAATTGAGTAAACGCAAAGATGAGGCCTATGTAAAAATAAATTGTTCGGTTTTTCCTCCCCATTTACTGGCCAGCGAATTATTCGGTCATGTCAGAGGTTCCTTTACGGATGCTGTCCGGGATAGAGTAGGTCGTTTTGAAATGGCCAATAAAGGAACCATCTTTCTGGATGAAATTGCCGAAATGCCTTTACAGATGCAGGTGCAGCTTTTACGGGTTCTGCAGGAAGGTACCTTCGAACGAGTAGGCGAGTCCGTTACCCGTAAAGTCGATGTGCGCGTTATTGCTGCCACCAATAAAGACTTACAGCAAGAAATGAGAGAGGGCCGCTTCCGGGATGATTTGTTTTACCGCCTCAACGTTATACCGATCCATGTTCCGCCCTTACGGGAAAGAAGAAGTGATATCCCCCATTTGGTTCACCATTTCCTTAAAAAATATTCCATTGTTTCCGGTAAGAAGATTACGGATGTAGATGACGAAGCCATGGATCTTCTGATCACTTACCAATGGCCCGGTAACATTCGGGAACTTGAGAATACGATTGAGTATGCCTTCGCCCGCAGTAAAGAGGATATTATCCATGCTTCCAAGTTGCCCCCGAATGTGCGTATGGGGATTCGGTGTACGGATGATCTTTGCCAAACGGAAGAATCGGTGGAGGACAGCGAATACACAATCATTAAAAATTTACTTCAGAAGCATCGCTGGAATCGATCCAAAGTCGCGGAGGAATTAGGTGTAGGCCGGACCACTCTGTGGCGCAGGATGAAAACTTTGGGTCTGGTTCAAAAATAAGGCGCTGCATATTGTTTCAGTTTAAACAAACTGTTTCAATTTGTTTTTTTAACCTAACTTATGATATATTAATAAGATAACCCTTAAATTGTTTCAAATTCTAAACCATAGATAAACGCATTATTCTTTTAAATGATCGCATTGGATTGTATTGGCAAAGCCTTCTTTTTTAAAGTTTTTCTTTATTCCCTTGATCCTTCGTTCGGTGCTTCCGTTTTTTCATGGAGCGAAATTTTCTTTTTATATCCGGTCATAATTTGGCATATCCTTTGCTTTAAAAAGCTCGAGGAATGAATATGTCAGAAATGTTAGGAAATAGATATTTTATTGCCCGACAGTTTGACAAGGCGATCCCACCTTTGGAGCTTGCTTTGCAAAATTCTCCGGATTCAGAGAAGATTAAAAAGAAGCTGATTATCTGCTATATTCAGGTGGGTAGAATTGATGAAGCCTTCGACCTGTTCTATGAGGTAGTGAACCGGAATCCGCATCTTATTACCGATACGGATTTATATTATGATGATTGCCCCTGTAGCGAATTGCTACCCGTTTGGGAAAGGAAAAGGGTGCAGATCAATCAGAAAAATGATCTCTACGAAATACTCGGCATGCTCTATTCCTATTGTAACGTGAGCAAAGCCGTACAGTATCTGAAAAAAGTTAAATCCCATCCCACCAATGCTTCCAAAATCCGGGGCGTACTTCGTAAACTTGAACCCATGATCCGTCAAAATCATTAAGGATTCAAGGTTGACAAAATCATATTTCTTAATTGACCCCTTTTAAAATATTTACTAACTTCGTCTTAAAGTAAATATAAAATTATAAGAAGTGGACCATGAGCTTCGCATTTACTCCGGAAAAATTTTCTGAAATCGAAAAAGTGCTCGAAACCTCTTTTCACAAGCGGGGCAATCAATATCGGGCGGTTTTGGAAAACGAAGAAGAGCAGCGGAAACTGATTATCGAAATCTACCCCGATACTCCCATTGGTGATAAAAAGGGCAACCTGATTTCTATTTTTGCAATGAACTCACATATACAGCTTCATTTTTGTACCGGTTTTGTGGCCAGTGACTTCCTGGGTGAAGTAACTTTTTTTGGCGAACATGCCGGGCACCTGTCCGGGATCGTTATTGAAAAGCAGGCCGCCTGTTCTGTTTTTACAAATGTGGATGCCAGCCTTTTATCCGGTGATTTTGAGAAACTGGCCCCGGAGGTTATGTTGTCAGGAATTGCTCTTTCCTTAACCGAGCCACTTCTCGAAAAACACAATAAATAAAGATGGATCAGATCTTCCGTCAGTATC
>Ga0256841_1000754_pt1 | contig 31177 bp, 34 predicted proteins | sample 356308metaG_FD_185971 | JGI IMG/M metagenome (GOLD analysis project Ga0256841, IMG submission 185971) | Hydrothermal vent microbial communities from Mid Atlantic Ridge, Atlantic Ocean - 356-308 | ecosystem: Environmental > Aquatic > Marine > Hydrothermal vents | place: Atlantic Ocean: Mid... | reverse complement strand
GACGATCACGTCGTCGTGGCTGAGCAGACTCGCCGTCGCGCTCAGGCGCAAACGTTCGAGCTCGGCGTTGACGGAGCTGTCCTTTTCGATGAAGAGATCCTGACGCGGGATGTAGGCCTCGGGCTGGTAGTAGTCGTAGTAGCTGATGAAGTACTCCACGTGGTTGTGGGGGAAAAAACTCTTGAACTCGCTGTAAAGCTGAGCGGCCAGAGTTTTGTTGTGGGTCATTATCAGCGTGGGGCGCTGGGTCTTTTCGATGATTCGCGCCATGGTATGGGTCTTGCCCGAGCCCGTGACCCCCAGCAGGGTCTGGTAGCGGTTGCCCGCTTCGATACTCTCAGAGAGCTTCTGGATCGCTTCGGGTTGATCCCCGGCAGGGGCATAAGGGGCAGAGACTTTGAACATTGCTTTCCTTATCAGGTAATAGGTAAAAAGGAATAGGGAATAGGTTTGGATGCATTTCTTACGAAATGCTTTGCTCTATTCTCTTTGCTTGATCTTGTTAATAGAGGAGACAAGCAGCCGGAGGATTTCGTCATTGTCCTTTCGCATACTGGCCCAAGACGACTCTTCCAAATACTCCGTATCTTTCAAAAGGTCTAGCCAATAGCGCGTTTCGTTGGCCTCTTTTAGGGATATATGAAGCTTGTTGGCAAAGTCCGCTTTGGAGGAAGCGAATTTGGCTTCGCTTATCAAAGCACAAACTGCCGTCCCGCTTTTGAGTATCTGTTTGCTAAGGACGAACTCTCTCTTCTCCTCCTGTAAATATCGAACCATTTTAACGATCCTCACCGCAAAAGGATAGCTCTTGCGATACAAAATCCCCTCTTCGTGCATCCCCTCATTCACTCCTTACGCAATTTCGATATTATATCGAGATAGAAAGTTTTGCATCGCAAAACCTTCCTAACCTATTCCATTTTACCTATTACCTATTCCATAAAATGAAGGAGTCTTCTTGTCCACCCTCGATCGTCTCAAAGAAAAAGTCAATGCCTGGAAATCCAGGATCGCCGAACTGGAAGCTGCCGCCAAGCTCCTGGCCGATGAAAACGCCACCCTTTCCAAAGAACTGGAAGAGTGCCGCAGCGGCGGCGTAGCCGAGCTCGAAAGCCTGCGCAGCCAGAACGAAACCCTCAAAGCCCAGCTCGCAGCCAAAGAGGAGAGCGTCGAAGCCCTCAAGGCTGAGCTCGACGCCAAAGACGCAGAGATCGAGGCGATCATCGCCAAGGTCGAAGCGCTGCTTGAGTAGCACATGCGCTGCTACAGCAAGGGAATAAGGAAGAGGTAATAAGTGAACGAAAGCGTTGCTCCACAACGGAGCCGAACCTCTTACATATTACCTATTCCTTATTACATAGAGCAAAAGGAACCCCCATGAAAGATATCGCCCTTACCGTCAACGGCATTCGTTTCAAAGCCAAAAATCTCGACGACGACTTCGCCCGCTTCGTCGAAGAACAGCTCGAGGCCTCCGGCGTTCATGCCAATCGGGATAATGCCGCAGAGAAGCTCTTCCTTGCCTATCTCCGACTCGCGGCACAAAACTACAACTACGAAAAAGAGATCGCCGAGATCATCGAGGAAGCCTAAGGATCTCACGCTACCTCTGTATTTCTTCACCTCTATAATCCACGCACCAATATCATTCCTATGGGCATACCACATCGTAGGGTGTCATTCTCCTCTGGCATAAACCAAAGATTCAAACCTTCGGAATAAAAATCGAGATTCGAAAAATCTTAAATAGGCTGATAAAACTAAGAGATAAAAAGTAGAAAGAAAAGAGAAGTAAAAAATCCGGGCTCAGGCTAAGCCTGCTCCCGAAGTATCGTAGGAAGGATTAGAACTTGTAGTAAGCCTCGACACGAACGCGCTGGCGCTTAGCACTTCCGGTAGGATTGAGGTCCATATCGCGATAGCGATACTCGACTTTGGCGTTGACACCGGCGACGGTGAACTTGTAGCCGAGGCGAGCACCCCAAGCTTTGTCAAAGTATGCAGCACTACCGGCATCCCAGTAACCGAGGCTACCATAGATCTTACCAACGGGCAGCTTGTATCCCGCCTTGACGAGAACTCCCCACATGTTGTCACCGGCAATATTACCGGCAATTTCATTGTCGATCCAGATCGCGCTGGTACCGCCGAGATTCAGAGTATAGCTACCGTCATTGATGTAACCGGCGATAAGAGTAGCATCGAAGTCACCCCAGCTAGAGCCCACTTTGGCAGAGGCGGCGAAAGTTGCATCCGTACCTGTAGCGTCACCGTCGACATAAGCGAGCTGCAGACCTGCTTTGACGCTGTCGAAAGAAGTCTCAGCGGTTCCCCAAACTGACCACGCAGCATCGGGACCAAAGAACTTGGGTACATAGTAACCAGCTACGGTCAGGGTCGTATTAGCCAGAGACTTGTTGACGGCAGTCAGCATATAGAGGCCATTGATTTTCCCGTTACCAATATGAAGAGTATTGTCATTATTCACACGATTGGCGATCCATGCAGCCACCAGAGTCGTGTCTGTCAGATCGGTGTTGGCGATGACGACACCCTCGAAGGTGTTGTCCAGTACACCGGCAGTACGGTCAGACCATGCCCAGGGAGATACTGCTGCAGGCAGAGCCTGGCGACCTGCTTTGATCGCAGTATTTCCAAAGGTGTAGGTCAAGTATGCCTGAGAGATCTCGGCAGAAGTGGGATCGGCACTTGTAACACGAGGATTAGCAGCGATATCGAGACCGAAGTCGCTCCAACCGGCCAGCTCGACGCCGAAGCCGAAGCCGTAAGCCAGCTCTTTCTCTACGCCCAGAACGGCAGTTACAGAGAAATTATTGTTAGCTTTGTCACCAAGCTTAAAACCGGGTGCATCAAAGTCCTGGAACTGGTATGCAAAACCAAGCTGTCCCCAGAAATCTGCAGATGCGGGTGCTGCAGGCTCTACGGGAGCAATATCGCCACCGGCGAAGATCATTGTCGAAGCTACTACTGAGAGCAGAAGACCTTTTTTCATTTCAAACTCCTTGTTTTTTATTACGAGGGAAGTATAACACCATTTTGATACCTATGTCAAGGAAATTAACCGCATTCCAACTAAAAATAAACAAAAAATTAATTCGATTTTTGAAAAATTCCCATTTTATGGGATCCTAGTAAGATATTAAAAAATATATATAGCCCCCAAATATGAAGGATTTTGGTTAACGAGAGGGTCTTTTCCAAAGATTTGGACTCTCATCAACCCCTTGTCTCAGGGGATTTAAGGGTTTTTCTTACGTTTTTTGAGGAGTTTGATGTTTTCGGGGTTGTTGAGAAGCGCCTCCATGGAGCGGGATGCGTCGGGGCGCTCCTCAGGGAGAGGTTCGGCGATGTTGACGGCGACGGGGTAGTCGCCGACGACGAGCTGCTTGATCGCCAGCAGCGGCATAGAGACGACGGAGCCGATATTCTCCTCCCCGAAGCCCGCCTCGAAGCTGAGGCGATCCTCCTCTATCCGGGTCGTCTCGTAGGTATAGCCGCTCAGGACAAAGAGAGAGACGGGAGAGAAGCGCCGCCGTATCTCTTCGGGCAGCGGCGGGTCAAACTCGACAAACTCAATCTCCGCCGCTACCGCGAACTCTACCCCTTCCTCGAGAAGGTAGGCGATCAGATCTCGGAGATACTCGCGCTGCAGCGATCGAAAGGCTTCACTCTCAAAGGTGGCATTGGCGGACATTTGGGGTTCTCCTCTTTCATTATATATATGGTCGCTTTATCTCTTTTCGGAGCGAATCCTACCATATATAGTTGAGAAATAAGGAATTGGGAATTTTACTGAAATGCTATATGTCATCGAATCTTTAATAGACAATGACTATCTGTTTGACGCTCTCTTCAGAGCTTTGGCGTAGAGGGCGATGGTGACGGCATAGCGTTTGGAGGCATTGTAGAGGGTGATGATCCGGTAGTTGCGGTCCCCCAGATAGAGGTCCCATCTTTTCCCATCCTTCATCCGGATGTAGTAGGCCTGCTCGGTCCCCAGGGCCCGGGCGGGAGTGACGCCGTAGCGGCGTAGGGTCTGGAGGGGATAGAGGCTCCGGTAGCCGCTTCGCAGCTTCAAAAAACCTTCGCCTCTGTGCCGAGCCGCTATCAGAGTCGGCCGCCCCTCCCGCCAGCCGTTGCGATGCAAAAAGGCGGCGATGGAGCCAATGCAGTCGGCCATGGAGTCGGGATCTTTGTGACCGTCTCCATCGAGATCGACCCCGTAGCGCAACTGGATGGAGGGGACCTGCTGCACGCAGCCCATCGCCCCGGCGAAGGAGCCTCTCAACTTCGTCACATCCAGCCGGTTCTTCCGGGCCAGGATCAGCAGCTTCTCCAGCTCCGAACGGAAAAACTTCTGCTTGCGGTTAGGGTTGAAGGCTAGCGTCACCAGGGAGTCCCAGACCGGATACTCGTGGCCGTAGAGTCCAAACTTGCTCTCGACCCGCATAAAAGCGGCGATGATCTCGGGGGACACCCCATAGCGCCGGGAGGCCTTGTGCAACCATTTTTGGTATCTTGATAGAAACTTGACACCGAGATCGACACTCTCCTTGACGAGGATCTTGCTCTTATATCGATGCCAGCTAAAATCGGTACTGCCGACCTTGTGCCGCCCCTGATAGCGGGCGAGGGTTTCGCCCTGATGCCGCACCTTGTGAAGCAGAGCGTAAAGCCTCTGCTTGTCAAAACCGTATCTGTCATGCATGCGATTGACAAAGGCCTTGGCCGCAGGAAGCCGGGCATAATCGAAATTTTGTGCGGCAAGGGAAAACGGAAGAAATAGCGCAATGAACAAAACCCGTTTGACAAACTTCGTCATGATCCCTTTTCCATCTTATTCCGGCGATTTACCGACGGTAGATCGCTGCCAGGTGCTCCATTCGGCTCCCCAGATTCAGAAGCGCCATATCCGCCAGGCTCAAGGCCATCATCGCTTCGCAGACCACGACGCCCCGGATGGCCACGCAGGGATCGTGGCGGCCCTTGAGCTTGTAGCGGATCGCTTCTCCGTCGGTGGTGATCGTCTCCTGCTCCTTGAAAATGCTCGGAGTCGGCTTGAACCATGTGGTGACGTAGATCTCGTCGCCGTTGCTGATACCGCCCAGAATCCCGCCGCTTTGATTGGAGGCGAAGCCCTTCGGGGTGATGGGGTCGTTGTTTTCGCTGCCTTTGAGTCGGGCACTGCGGACTCCGGCTCCGATCTCCACCGCTTTGGCGGCATTGATCCCCATCATCGCCTCGGCCAAGACGGCGTCGAGCTTGGCGTAGAGGGGCTCCCCCAGCCCGGCCGGTACTCCCGTCGCCCGGGTCAGGACCGCGCCCCCGACGGAGTCGTGGGCCTCTTTGGCCCGGAGTACCGCAGCTTCCTGGGCCGCCTCCGTTACGGGGTCGAGGGCATAGAGTCGGCTACTGCGGGCATAGTCGAAATCGTAATGCTCTGCGGCGATACCGTCGATCTCCACGATTCCGGCCTCGACCCGTATCCCCAACTCCGAGAGCATCAGCTGAGCCACGGCTCCCGCCGCGACTCGCGCCGCCGTCTCACGCGCACTGGAACGGCCGCCGCCCCGATAGTCCCGGATCCCGTACTTTTGCCAATAGGTATAGTCGGCGTGTCCGGGGCGAAAAAGCTTTTTGACGTTTTCGTAGTCCCGGCTCTTCTGGTCGGTGTTGTAGATCACCATGGCGATGGGGGTGCCGGTGCTTTGCCCTTCGAAAACTCCGGAGAGGATCTCCACCCGGTCGGGCTCCTTGCGCCCGGTGGTCAGGGCGCTCTGCCCCGGCCGACGCCGATCGAGCTGATTCTGGATGAACGCTTCATCGATCGTCAGACCCGCCGGTACCCCGTCGAGGACGCAGCCGATAGCCCGGCCGTGGGATTCGCCGAAGGTGCTCATGCGGAGTCGATGGCCGAAGGTATTCATTTAGACTCCTTTCGCAGCTTCTCCAGGGCGATCTGGGCCGCCTTTTGCTGGGCCGCCTTTTTGCTGCGTCCCTTGGCGCTGGCGATGGCCTTGCCTCCAATGACTACCGCCACTTCGAACTCTTTGCGGTGGTCGGGCCCCCGCGCCCCGAGCAACTCGTAGTCGGGGGTCACTCCGTGGGTAGCCTGGGTCAGCTCCTGGAGGGCGGTTTTGTAATCCTTGCAGAGCGTGTCCAGGTCGATACGGGGGTAGGTTTCGTCCAGAAGCTTGACGACGATGGAACGGACCCGCTCCAGTCCCGCTTCGAGGTAGATCGCTCCGATAACCGCCTCGAAGGCGTTGGAGAGCAGGGAGGGTTTGTGACGGCCCTGATTGTTCTCTTCGGCAGGGGAGAGATAGATGTAGCGCCCCAGATCCAGAGCCCGGGCCAGAGTAGCAAAGCCGCTCTCGTTGACCAGGGAGGCCCGAATCTTGGAGAGGACCCCCTCGTCGGAGTGGGGAAATTTGTGAAAAAGAAACTCCCCCACGATCAGATCCAGCACCGCATCACCGAGAAACTCCAGCCGCTCATTATTGTAAGGCTTTTTGTAACTCTTGTGGGTCAAAGCCTCAATAATCAACTGCTTGTTTTTGAAGGTATAGCCCAGACGCTTTTCCAATTCCGTATAGTTATCCATGGATTTGCTCCTTGTATCGCTCCGCTTCGGCGCGGGCCAGTGCATCGCACCGTTCGTTTTCGGGATGACCGTTGTGACCCCGGACCCAGGTGGCGTGGATCCGGTGGGGAGCCGCCGCCTCCAGATACTCCTGCCAGAGCTCGGGATTTTTGACCTTCTTGAAGTCCCGTTTGATCCAGGCGGGCAGCCACTCGTTGATCGCTTTGGCCACGTAGCTGCTGTCGGTGACGACCTCCACTTCGCAGGGCTCTTTGAGAAGGCGTAGCCCCTCAATCACCCCCCGAAGTTCCATGCGGTTGTTGGTCGTATAGGGTTCGCCGCCGCTGTACTCCCGGCGCTTCCCCCGATACTCCAGGATCCCGCCATAGCCCCCCGGGCCGGGATTGCCCAGGCTGGAGCCGTCAGAGTAGAGAATCACCGACTTGGGTTTGGATCGGGACAATCTGTTCCTCCACTTTTAGGGTATTGAGCGCCAGGCAGTTGGGACAGCGGACAAAGGAGACGGGGAAGCTCTGCTTGCATCCCGTGCAGAGGTAGGCGAAGCTCATCGTCCCGCCGACGTATCCTCCCCGCCGGGCGGCGCAGAGCAGCTTCACGGCGAAGCTTCCCGTCTCCTCCTTCGGCCCCTCCTCCAGGTCGCCCCGGGCGTAATAGAGCGCCGTCAGTGCCGGCTTGCGGGCAATTATATCCAATTGCAACTGGGCCGGGGGAAGGAACCAGAGCGTATCGATCAGCTCCGGGAGCCGTTCGGCACGCAGATGCCGCCAGGCTCGCTGCGTATCGAGGCGAAAGAGCTCCTGAATCACCGGCCGATAGAGCCGGGGAGCCTCCCCGAGAAGCGCCTCGAGATGCCGAGCCTTTTCGGGAGGGCGCAGCGTTTTGTCATCCCGGACCTCCAGAAAGCGCAAATGCTCGTCAAGCGCCTCCGTCTCCTCCCCCTGGGCCGCCAAAGCGTCGAGGGCTTCCCGGGCCTTGGGATAATCGTGCAGCGATTCGTAGAGATACTCCAGCTGGATCAATACGTCGCTGCGACGGGGACGGCGGCGGATGATCTCCAGAAAAATCTCCTCCGCCCGCTGATAGAAACCCGCCCGCAGATAGACCTTACCCAGATAGATCAACAGCTCGTCGTCACGAGTATGGCGGATCAAGTAGAGGCAGATGCTGATGGTCTTGGCGTAGTTGCCGCTCTGCTCGAAGGCTTTGGCCAGAAGCAGCAGGGGTTTGGCCATCCCCTCCTCGAAAGGGACATCTTCCTCCTCCAGACTACAGCTGACACTGTCGAATTTGTCGAGGAAAGAGTAGAGGCTTTTGCTGAGCTTTTCCTTCCGATAGACGCCCCATGCATGGGTCACTAGCGCCACGGCCACGGCAATCAGGACGATCAGGACGATACTGAAGACCGGATCATAGTAATTGGGCAAAAAAGTATTCACCGGCAGAGATCCTTCCGTGTCAGAACTTGAAGGATATTATAGCGGAGCCATGGATCATCGAGACTTTTGGCAAAAGACGAGGCTTGACAAGAGATTCTCGAAAAATAGACTATAATCCCCCTTATGATTGATCCCTCTTCCATCGAAGCCCTCAAGCAGACGATCGATATCGTCGATGTCATCGGCAACTATCTGGAGCTGAAAAAAGCCGGGGCCAACTACAAGTGCAACTGCCCTTTTCACGGAGAGAAGACCCCCAGCTTCAACGTCAGCCCCGCCAAGCAGATCTACCACTGTTTCGGCTGCGGCGTGGGGGGCGATGCCATCAAGTTCGTCATGGAATACGAGAAGCTCAGCTACCCCGAGGCGATCGAAAAACTTGCCTCGATGTACAACTTTTCCCTGCGCTATGCCCAGGGGCAGGGCGACTACTCCGAAACCCGTCGGGTCCTGGAGATGATACAGCAATGGTACTCGGCCAACCTCGACCGGGAGAAGTCGGCGCGAAACTATCTCAAAGAACGGGGAATCACGCAGGCCTCCGTCGAAGCCTTCGGTATCGGCTACGTCCCGTCGGGACAGGAAGTGATGAATTTTCTGCGCTCCCGGAGCATCCCTCTACCCCGGGCCGAAGAGGCGGGAATCATCGCCAAAGGCGAACGGGGAGAATACTATGCGCGGCTCAACCGGCGGATCACCTTCCCCATCTTTTCCCCCGCCGGCGGCCTGGTAGGCTTCGGCGGGCGAACCCTCGGCGACCATCCCGCCAAATACATCAACTCTCCCCAGACCCGCCTCTTCAACAAATCCCGGCTCCTCTACGGCTACCATCGGGCCAAAGAGCAGATCTACCGCCAGAAGGAGCTGATCGTCTGCGAAGGCTATCTCGATGTGATCATGCTCCATCAGGCGGGATTCACCACCGCCGTCGCCACACTGGGGACCGCCCTGACCGCCGAGCATCTGCCGCTCCTGCGCAAGGGAGACCCCCGGATCCTCCTGGCCTACGACGGAGACAGTGCCGGCATCGCCGCCGCCCTCAAGGCTGCCCGCCTCCTGAGCGCCCACGGCTTCGACGGTTCGGTGGTGCTCTTTCCCGGAGGACAGGACCCGGCCGATATGGTCCGGCAGGGGGATCTGAAAGGGCTGGCCGACCTGCTGAAGCACGGCACGCCCCTGATTCCCTTCGTCTTGGAGCGTATCGCCTCCATCCACGACCTGAGCGATCCCCACGCCAAGGAGCGGGCCTTCGCCGAGATGCGGAGCTATCTGGAGAGCCTCAGCCCTATCGTCCGTGAAAGTGTCCTTCCCCAAGCGGCGTCGATCCTGGGGGTCTCCTCCGGCCTCTTCCGCCAGAGCCCCGAGGGGAGACGCCCTCCTTCGGAACGTTTCGCCGAGCGCAAGGAGGATCCCGCCTGGCAGGCGATTCTGCGCACGCTCCTGGAGCGGGAGGAACTCATCGACGAGACGGTGGACCTTATCACACCAGAGATGGCCGGTCAGTACCGGTCGGCCTACGAGGCGCTGTTGCGGGGAGAGCGGGAAGACCCCTATCTCATGCGTCTCACCCTGGATGAGGCGATTCGCCCCCTGGAGGAGGCCGAGTTTCGCCGGACACTTTGCGCCCAGATGGAACGCTTCTACCGGCGCAGACTGCAGGAGCTCACCCGGGATACGGCCCTGCCCTACGACCGCAAAAGCTATTTGATCCGCAAGATCAAAACCGATATACTTCCCCGACTACGAAAAGGAGAGCCGGTACCCTATGCGAGCGATATCCCTCTTTAGCGGCGGCCTCGACAGCATGCTGGCCATCCGTCTCATGCGCGACCAGGGCATCGAGGTCACCGCGCTGCATATCTACATCGGTTTCGGAAGCCGAGGCGACGTGAGTGAGCAGCTACGGCGACGGGCCGAGCTCGCCGGCGCAGATTTCCGCCTCGTCGACGTGCGGGAGGAGTACATCCGAGAGATTCTTTTCGACCCCGTTTACGGCTATGGGAAAAACTTCAATCCCTGTATCGACTGCCACGGCTATATGTTCAAGATTGCCCGGGCGATGATGCCCGAACTGGGAGCCTCTTTCCTCGTCACCGGCGAAGTCGTGGGCCAGCGCCCCATGAGCCAGCGCCCCGACGCCCTCAAGCAGGTGCAAAAGCTCGCCGGAGACAACAAAGATCGCCTGATCCTGCGCCCTCTGAGTGCCAAACTCCTGGAACCGACCAAACCCGAAATAGAAGGGTGGGTCGACCGGGATCGCCTACTGGACATCAACGGCCGGAGTCGGGAGCGGCAGCTGGCCATGGCGGCGGAGTACGGCTGGGAAGATTATGAGAGTCCGGGAGGCGGATGTCTGCTGACCGAGCCGAGCTATGCGGCAAAGATCCGGGATTTTATTGCTCATGAGACCTTTGGCGTCGAAGACATCGATCTCCTTAAATACGGCCGGCACTTTCGCCTCCCCGACGGTGCCAAGCTGGTCGTAGGACGCCACCGGGAGGACAACGAAGCGCTGCTCAAGATCGTCAACCCCGACTACCTGCCCCTTCGCCTCTCCGTAACCGGTCCCTACTCCCTCCTCCACCGGGAGGCCACCGAGGCCGATCGCCTTCTGGCCGCCCGCATCGCCCTGACCTACGGCAAGAGTCTGCCCGGACAGAGCTACGAGGTGCATATCGGAGACGAGACCGTAGAAGCCGAACCTTTCGAAAGCAAGACTGAAGCCCAGAAATATTTTGTCCTCAAGCCCTGAGAGAACGGCTTTTCAAGAAGCTTTAAAGTTCCCTCGGCTATAATGCCGTCACTTCTTCAGAGGGCCCTTAGCTCAGCTGGGAGAGCGCCACGCTGGCAGCGTGGAGGTCACCGGTTCGATCCCGGTAGGGTCCACCATTTTCTTCCGAATATTATCTACCAAATTCCCTGTTTGGAAAAAGTTCTATCTATTATTATTTTCTTTCTATTTTTTTCCAGGACCGAAATAAGCATGGAAACAGACACTCACTCCCACCCGTCGCTTCGCTCCCTCTCTCTATGCTTGGCTTTTTTGTAGCTGCTGCCATTTTTCATTTTTTGAAGGCGGTTGAGCTCACTCATGGCACTTTCACGCATACCGTCGAGTCTTTCATCGTCGAAGGAACTTTCGTGGAGGCTCCGGTGCAGCCGACGGTAGTGCGCTTCGCTCTCTCGGAGATATTCACTGTCTAGGCGGATCTTTTCCAGGGCGTCGAGTCGCATCATTAGCTCGTCAAATCGCTCAAGAAACTTCGCCGCCGTGCTCTGCTCATCCCGGAACATCCGAAATAGATTTTTTCCGATCTTTTCAAGCTGGGTGATATATTTCTGACGGCGGTATTTTTCGATCTGTTTGGGGGTATAGCGGCCGGAGGCGGAGGGACTCATCGCTCGATGATGACGGGAGTACCCGGTTTGACGGCGCTCCAAAGCCAGTCGAGATCTTTGTTGGTCAGGGCGATACAGCCGTTGGTCCAGTCGTGTTTGAGGGTATAGCTGTCCCCGTGGCCGTCCCGGTTCCAGTAGGGCTGACCGTGGAAGGTGATGTAGCTGCCGGGATTGACGCCGAGTTTTTTGGCTCGGGCGATATCCTCGGCATTGGGGTAGGAGAGGGTCATGGCCCGGTATTTGATCCGATGCACCCGCTTGTCTCTGATCGTATAGTGCCCCACCGGAGTCCGGAAGTCGTTGGCTTTGACTTTCGGCCCCTCTTTCATCTTTTTACCCAGTGAGACGGGGAAGGTCTTGATCACCTTACCCTTGCGGTAGACATAGAGGCGATGCTCCCGCTGCTTGATAACGATCTTGTCCGCAGCGCGGTCGGGACGATAGGGGACCTTCTTCCACTCTTTGGGACCGTATTGGCCTCCTGTCTTGCCCGTGGGGGCAGTACATCCCGCTAGAATCAATGCCGCAATCGCGACCAGAGCCATACTCCATCGTCTCATAGCCATTCCTTTGAAAAGAGCATCAAAAGCCCTAAAATTTGGCGTCATTGTAACATAGAAAAAAGAGGGTTGCGTATAAAAAACCGAGGGAGAATAAGGAAGATTAGAGTGAATAGACCGTGCCGGATTCCCGGCGGGATCAGCCTCAGGCGGCAGCGGCTTTGGCGGCTTCGAGGGCCTCGTCGTAGTCGGGCTCCTCGGTGATCTCGGGGACTAGCTGCTTGTAGGCGACTTTGCCGTCTTTGCCGATGACAAAAATGCCCCGGGCCAGCACGCCGGCGAGAGGACCGTCGGCGATCAGCATCCCGTAGGCTTTGCCGAAATCTTTGTTACGGAAATCAGAAGCGACGGTGAGGTTTTCGATCCCTTCGGTAGAGCAGAAACGCTTGGCCGCGAAAGGCAGGTCCATGGAGACGACAGTCACTTCCAGACCGTCGATCCCGGCAGCCTGGTTGTTGAACTTGGTAGTCTCCATCGCACAGACGGGAGTGTCCAGAGAGGGGACGACGATGACCAGTTGGGCCTTATCTTTCGCACCGCCGACGGTGACTTCGCTCAGATCGTCAGACTTGACGACGGTGACTTCGGGAGCGTTGTCTCCGACATTGATTTCGTTTCCGGTGAGATTGCACTCGTTGCCTTTGAGGGTTACAGTTGCCATATGACATCCTTTTCGTTTTGGTGATATTCAATGACTCGAAAGCCATTCATATCGACATGATAGCACAAATCGGACTGTTTTTGTCAGAATTGAAGAAAAAAATACCCCTCCCCGATAATCGTTTCGTTTTTACACACTCTCGAGAGCCTCCGCGATCACGAAGTGTTTACATCCCGGGGATTCGGGGGATTTTTCCCAGCTTGGAGTTGCGGCAGTACCACCCCCATCCCTTTTTGAGCCAGTGGCCGATGACGGGCATAGGGATCATTTTCCCCCCTTTGTGGTTACGATAGACGAAGGCCGCTCCGTCACCGCTGTCCATGACGCAGAGGATATTGAGATGCTCCAGATATCCCTTGCGCTCTTCGCTCCCACGCTCCATGGCATCGATATTAAACGCCACGTTTCGAGCCATCACCTCGGCGATATGCCCCTGCTTCGCCCGCCAGTCCGGGCCGTCGATCGCAGCGGAGTCTCCGATGGCAAAGACATTGTAGCGCTCCGGCATCTCGTCAAAGTCGTGCATCACTTCGCAATAATCATTGATCCGGATCAGGCCCGCTTCATTCAGAGGCAGATCCGAATCGGCAAAGACCGGATGGCCGTCGCCCGCGGGAATAAACATCGTAAAATCGCTCTCGAGCTTGCTACGATCTTCAAAGACGATACCGTCGGCCTCGAAACGCGTGATCTTCTTGCCAAAGTGTGTATGGATATCCAGTTTACGGAAGTACAAGTCCATCATTTTCAGCGCCTGAGGTCCCATCCGGGCTCCGGGCTCCTTCATTGGGGCGAAGAAGGTCAGTTCGAAGTTTTTGCGTATGCCGAGTTTTTTCAGCCGGTTATGAACGTTGAAGAGGACTTCAAAGGCCGGACCTCCCCGGACATTGCTGGGATCTTTGGGATTGCCGCCGAATCCCATGGCAATCTTTCCGCCTCCTTTTGTGATCAGTGTGTCGAGGCGTTTCTTGATCTCCAGAGACTCCTCGGGTTTACCGCAGATCGAGAGAAAGTGCTCGCTGCCTTCGTGCTTGACCTTTCCGCTGCCGATGGCGATGACCAGATAGTCTCCTTGGTACGTTCCCTTTTTACCGATCGCTTTATGCTCCCGTGAAACGATCCGGCTGATCCGATCGATCACCAATTCGAAACCGTGGGCTTCGCTCAGATCCTTGAGGGGGACGCTGATCTCATCAAATGTCGCTTCTCCCGTAGGAATCCAGATCGAAGTGGGGTAGATGTAGAAGTAGTCCCGATCGCTTACCAGGGTCACGGGATACCCCTTCTTGCGCAAGAAGATTGCCGCTTCGACTCCGGCAAAGCCTCCTCCGAGGATCAATACTTTCGCTCTTTGCGCAGACATTTCGACTCCTTTTATTCATAATAATTATAATTTTTATAAGTATCTGAAGCTTGGCCTAAAAAATGCCCTCTTCCCGACCCAGGGAGGAGGGCTGCACCGTTGCTGACGGTACGGGTAACGATGCGGAAGGCTACTACTTAGCCTGCTTCGCTTTTTGTACCTCATCGTAACGAGGATAGACGAAGACCGACTTGCGCTCAACGACGATTTTCTTGGGCTCGTCCACCGCATAGGCCCGAATCGTGATAGGAATCGGCGTATCTTTCTTCATGTTTTTCGCCAAGACCTTGTCGGTAGTCAGGACGACGACCTTTTTCTTCTTCTTGCCGGCACCGAGATGGAAAGCCTCTTTGGGCCGTTCAATCTTGATCTCGGGGTGGCTCACCACTTTAAAGGTGTACTTGTGGGCCTTGGTATCCGTATTCTGGAAGAGGAAGAGATAGTCGTTCTCAACCGTTCCTCCAGGAAGGATCTTGTAAAGCCGGGTCGTCTTGTTGACATTGAGCAGCATATGCTCTTTCTTGCTTCCCATGACGAAGAGTGCCACAAGGACGATCGCCAGCACGGTAAAGTAAGCGATGACCTTGGGACGGAAGATCCGGGTCTTGCCCTCGTGCAGCACCGCTTCGCGTTCGCTGGACCAGCGTACCAAAGAGGGTTTACCCAGGGCTCCCATGACTTTGGTACAGGCATCGACGCACTCGAGGCAGTTGATACACTCGAGCTGCAGGCCCTTACGGATGTCGATGTGTGTCGGACAGACCTTGACGCAGCTTTCACAGGCGGTACACTCCGCCTCCGGCTCTTTCTGGTGGAGCTCCTTGACCGAGCTGACCACCTTGTGGCGCTCATATCCTTCTCCTTCATAGATATGGCCGCCCCGGACGGGGTCGTAGACCGCCATGAGCGTATCGTCATCGTAGAGGACCGACTGGACCCGGCTGTAGGGACAGATATAGACGCAGAAGTTCTCTTTGATGAAAACGACGTCGGCGATCAAAAAGGCGGCGATTCCCAGCCAGAAGCCCATAAGAATCGTGTGGTTCGCCGGATCCTGAATATAACGGAAAAAGTCCTCGGGCGGTACGAAATACCAGAGAAAATCTGCCGCGGCGATCAGAGCGAGAATCGACCAGAGGCCGATGGCGATCAACCGTTTGATCTGGTTTTCGGGCTTGCTGTAATCCGGCTCGATCTGCTTGTTGTTGATCCGCTTGCGCAGGTGCAGCAGTTTGGTCTCGAAGAGATCACGATAGATGACCCGGAAGATCGTCTGAGGACAGGCCCAGCCGCACCAGACCCGGCCGCCCACGGCGGTCATGGCAAAAATCCCCAGGAAGAGCAGCATCAGCAAAAAGGGCATCAGATAGAGCTCCTGCATGTCAAAGCGCACGAAAAAGAAATGCAGCTGCTTGTGGTCAAAGTTGAGCAGGAAGAAGTGGTTGCCGTTGATCTTGATCCAGGGAAGTACCAGTGCAACGACGGTAATCGCCGCGAAGGTCCAATAGCGCTTGATCCGGTAAGGGATCCAGCCTTTGAGATACTCTTTGGCCCGGTTTTTCTGTTTCTTCGGCTTGGGCGCTGCGCCGGCGTTGAGTGTTGCCTCTTGCATCGTCGGTTCCTTTTCAGTGTGGATTTGTCTGTCCCGCCATGGAAGCGGTCTCACTAAGCGTACAGGCCATTTCCGGCTCGGACGCCTCCGCGATTCGATGGTCATTTTTGGCTCGTTCCAGCCACGAGTCGTCGAGTATCTCCTTGAGATGACGCGATTCGATGTAGTCCTTGAGGGAGCTGCGGCTCACTCCAAGCTCTCGGGCGATGGCGCTGACGCTCTTGTCCGCCTTGAGCCCCTCCATGATGCGGGGCAGATAGACGTCGAACTTGGAGGCCGAGCGCCGCCCTTTGGGCCGACCGACCCGGCTGTCGCGCTGCGGCGTTCGGGGCCGATCTCCCAGTCGGACGATCAGGGGGAGGATCCTGGCCAAGCCGGTCTCCTTCTCTACCTGCAAATTCTGGGAAGCGATATGCAGAGAGACTCCGCGGCTCAACATACAGTTGATCACCACGACCGCCTCCTCCATATCCTGCCCCAGCACCTCGATGCGATCGATGACGATCACATCCCCTTCTCCCAACGAATGGAGAAAGTTCTGGAAAGCCCCTCGTTCTTTGAGGGGCCGCTCCAGAGGTGAAAAGTCGATCATTTCGTTCTCAAGGGTCAATCCGGCCTGCTTCGCGTAGCCCAGAATTGCAGCCCGCTGTTCAAGCAGTGACTCGTCACCGGAGAGTTGTCTAATCAGTGTATATGTCACATTAAACTCCTTAACCCTCAGGCGGAAGTTTAGCCGCAACTTGATGAAATAATTCTTAAATATTCTCTTTTTTGCGTCATTTCTTCGTTTTTTCGTCACTTTTTGTGGTATAATCTTTTTCTCTATAGATAGCGATAAGAATTCATAATATATCGACAAGGACAGCCAAGATGAAACTGACCCATCTGGATGAACAGAACAAGCCGAAGATGGTGGATGTGAGCGAGAAAGAAGCGACCGTCCGCACTGCCACGGCCAGCGGCGTCATCGAAGTGACTCCCGAGGCCTACAAGGCAGTCATCACCCAAAGCACCAAGAAGGGCCCCGTCCTTCAAACCGCCGTCATCGCCGCCATCCAGGGGGCCAAGCGCACACCGGACCTTATTCCCATGTGCCACCCTTTAATGCTCAGCTCTGTCAAGACCGATGTGGAGGAACTACCCGATCTTCCGGGTTTTCGCCTCACGGTAACCGCGAAACTGACAGGGAAAACCGGCGTAGAGATGGAAGCTCTGACGGGAGTCAGCGTCGGGCTCCTGACGATCTACGACATGCTCAAGGCCATCGACAAAGGGATGGTCATCCGCGACATCCGACTCGAGTCCAAAACAGGAGGTAAAAGTGGAGACTTTCAACGAAAAGATTGAAAAAGCCGAATTGGAATATCCCCGTCAATGGGGTTTCAAAATCATCGGCAAGGATAAAGAGAAGCTTGCGGCCGTGATCAAAGAGGTCATGGGAGAGAAAGAGCACCTCTGTTCTCCGGGCAACACTTCTCGCACCGGGAAATACCACAGCTACAACGCCAGCTGCCATGTCCAGAGCAAGGAGGAACGGGACCGGCTCTTCAAAGCCTTTCAGGACCATGAGGACGTAGAGATCGTGATCTAAACGCTCTGCCTCTCCCTTCCCGCCCCTTCAAGCATCCGCTCCGCCGCGAGACTTGCCGCCATGGAGAGAAAGACATACGCGACAAAGAAATAGACGCCGATCTCGATCTCGCTACGACTCACGTTACTGTTGCCGCTTCCCAGATAAACTACTAGAAGCGAGACGATGAAAACATCGAGCATGGACCATTTCCCCAGAGTTTTGAAAAAACGGACCAGCTTCGCCGCAAAGGGACGGTATTCGAAAAGAGAGACAAAGAGGAGCGAGAGAGTTTTGAGCGCCGGCAGGAGTATCGAAAACAGCAGCACGATCAGCGCCAAAGGCGTATTGCCTTCCGCAAAAAGCTTTTCGATACTCCCAAGGATCCCTTTCGATTCAAAAGAGAGCACGACATCGCCCAGGTACTCCACATTTTTGTGTACGACGATCATCAAAATCGGCGTGATCAGACCGTTGATCAGGGCGATCAGCGCTCCGAGAGAGAGCAGTGCCGTGTAGAGCCGGGGCGAGAGGAAGAGGCCGCTTGCCAAGGCTGCGACCGAGGCGAGACCGAAAGCAGCAGCCAGGTCCCGGTTGTGCCGATGCTGCTGCCGGCGCAACTCTCGGAGACGATCCATCTTCTCGGCCAGGTCGTTTTTGACCATGCCGAAGGTCAGGGTGCTGGCCAGATCTTTGAGGCGCGACTCTGCTATGCGCTCCGCTTGCATCAGCTCACTCATTTGCTGAGCCGTCTTCTCGTAGGCCACGGCGGAACGATATCCCTCTTTCCCCAGCCAGGCCATTGTCACCGCCAGCAAAACAACCCAGACCAGACCCAATATGCTTTTAACCTTCATGGAGGCATTATAACGAAGTCAATCATCCCAAGGAGAGAGAATGACGGAACTGGAACAACTGGAGCGGATCGCCCGAGAAGCGGGCAGGATCATCCAAAAGGGCTACCGTACCCACAAAGAGATTCACCACAAAGGCGTCGTCGATCTCGTCACCCAGTTCGACCTGGAGACGGAAGCCTACCTCATGGACGCCCTGGGAAAAGCCTTCCCCGAACATACCCTCGTGGGGGAGGAGAGTTACCGGGGCTCCTACGATCTGGAGCGAGCCGTCTACATCGATCCCATCGACGGAACGACCAACTTCGTCCACGGCATTCCCCATCTCGCCGTCTCCCTGGGAATCTGGGAGGAGGGAGTGCCCCGCTTCGCCGTCGTTTACAATCCCATTCTCGACGAACTTTTCCGAGCCGAAAAGGGTGCGGGAGCCTGGCTGGGGGAGACACGCCTGCAGGTCTGCGACGACCGTCTCCTGCAAAACAGCCTCATCGCCACCGGATTCCCCTACGCCAAAGTCCAACGAGGCCCCGAATATCGATGGGTTGTCGATGCCTTCGCCGCCCTGCTCCCCCAAATCCAGGATATCCGCCGTCTCGGCGCCGCCGCCGTGGATCTCGCCTACCTCGCCCAGGGACGTTTCGGGGGTTTCTACGAGATCGACCTCAAACCCTGGGACGTCGCCGCGGGTATCCTCCTGGTCCAGGAAGCGGGAGGCATCGTCAGCAATCTCAGAGGAGACCCCTACCGCTTCGGGGACAAGGGCATCGTCGCCGGCACCCCCGCGATCCATCGCGCTCTCCTTGATCTACTGCCCGAATACGGGAAGGGGAAGTGATGGAAGATGGAAGATTTTACGCTTCTGATAAATTTTATCAAGCCGATAAACACGTAACACGTTACTCGTTACTTCAAAATAAACCAAGATCGTCCTCTGGAAAAAATTATCGTTGTCATCGCTGATCATGAGGAAATGATCGGGGCCGACCTTGGCCAGGCCTTCGAAATTCTCCACCGCCCATCCCTTACTGCTGTCCAGTCGGGCCAGGACGCGGGTGGAACAGAGTCGTCGACCGCCGCAGCGGTCGAGCTCCAGTTCGCGAAGCGTGACGACTACCGGTCTGTTCAGGCCTGCATAGGAACGCTCCAGGATCAGGAGATTGCCGTTGTCCAGGACCTCCAGCGCAGTAATGGCGCTGTTGGGCTCTTTTCCCCTCCCATAGCTCCAGCGTTTTCCCGAAAGCGCATAGATAGTCTGGAGCTCTCTCGACGCTCCCTTGACGGGATACTCCGGGGCAGTAAGCAAACCGTATCGGGGATGCCAGGCAAGGGCTTCGAGCCCCTTGTTTCTCCGCCACATCTTTTTGGCCCGATCTATCGCGGAGGGAAGTTTGAGGTAGGAGAAGATTCTCCCGTCATAGGCGATCCGGGCGACTCGAGGTTTGCCCTCGAAGCTTAGATAGAGCCGCCCTCTTTCATCCAGGGTGAGCCCCTCCGAATCTCTGCGCCGCTTTTTGAGCTTCTTCCCGCTCTTTTTCCGAAGGAGATCGGCATCCATCGGCGTCAGTTCCAGGATCTTCCGTGCATCAAAACGGGCTTTGAAACGGAAGAGTTCCCCCTCGTCGCTGATCATAAAGAGCCAACGGTGCTTTTTCAGATAGGCCAGGTCGGAAATTTCACTGAATTGGCGACCCGCGATCTTGCCGTAAAGCAGTTCCCTCTGATCCAGGATCCGGATCGATCCGATCCGATCTCCCTTGATATTTTCAGGGCGAAGGTCGGTCCGAAAAACCCCTGCGGCAAGCACCCAGGGCAACAACAGAAGCAGGAGCCCCCTCATCGACTCCGAGTCCTCCGATGCTCCTGCCAGGCGCTCCAGAGGAACCAGGCCACGGAGAGGTCGATCATCACGTCGGCATAGTTGAAGACGGCAAAGTCAAATCCACAGTGCCAGTAGACATAGTCCACCACTGCCCCGTGGGCGAAACGATCCCAGAGATTGCCAAGAGCCGCCCCGAGCAAAATTCCCAGAGCAAAGGGATAGCGGCGTATCCACCCCTCCTTCAGGAAAAAGAGCAGCATTCCGGCGATCAGAAGCACCTGAAGCCATTTAAGCCAGGGACCGAGAAAAGCGAAGAGACTGAAGGCCACCCCCCGATTGAGATGAAGCTCCAAAGAAAGGCATCGGCTTTGCCACTGATATCCGGCGAGAAACAGCTCTTTAATCCCCTGGTCGACCCACCAGGTCCCCAGAGCCGCGAAAAAGAAGATGACCCAGAGACGCACTAAGAGAGCTCCTTGCGGAAAAAGGCCTCAACCTCCTCCATCATTCTCTCCAGCTCCCGATCGTTCTCGCCCTCCAGCAGGAGGCGGATCAGATTTTCCGTCCCCGAATAGCGGAAGAGATGGCGCATCCCTGCCCCTTCAATAGCCTCTTGAAGCTCCGCTAAGCCGTCGATCTCCTCAAGAGGCCGCTTCTTCGCCACGCTGAGATTGACCAGTTTCTGGGGATAGAGTTCAAAAGCGTTGAAGGCTTCGCTGGCTTTCCGACCGCTGCTGACCAGATAGGCAAGCGCCTGTAAGGCACTGGAGATGCCGTCCCCGGTCTTGGCGAAATCGCTGAAGATAATGTGTCCGCTCTGCTCCCCTCCGAAGTTAAGTCCCTTCTCCTGCATCAGTTCCACCACATTTTTGTCCCCTACCGCGCTGCGGTAAAGGGTGATGCCGTGCCGGGCCAGATAGTCGTCCAGGGCCTGATTGCTCATAACCGTCGCCACCATGCCGTGGTTTTGGAGGCGGTCCTGCTCTTTGAGATAGACCGCCAGGACCCCCATGAGCTTGTCTCCGTCGACAACTTCGCCTCGCTCGTCCACCAGCACCAGCCGGTCGGCATCCCCGTCGAGGGCCACCCCCACGTCGGCCCGATAGCGCAGCACCTCCTTGGCCAGATACTCCGGATGCATAGCGCCGCATCCTTCGTTGATATTGAAGCCGTTGGGTTCGTTCCCGAGGACCACCACATCGGCCCCCAGTTCACTGAGGATCGTCGGTGCGACCTTGTATCCTGCCCCGTTGGCACAGTCCACGACCACTCGGAGATTGGAGAGCGCCAGATGCTTGGGAAAGGAGTTCTTGATATGGACGATATAGCGCCCGATCACGTCGTCGATACGCTTGGACTTTCCGATTGCCTTGCCCGTGACCTGCCCCGCCTCGATCGCTTCGTCGTTCTCGTAGATCGCTTCGATCCGCTCCTCGACGCTACGGTTGAGCTTGTTGCCTTCTGCGTCGAAAAACTTGATACCGTTGTCGTAGAAAGGGTTGTGGCTGGCGCTGATCATGATCCCGGCGTCGCAGCGCATGCTCTCGGTCAAAAAGGCCACCGCCGGCGTCGGCATGGGGCCGATCTGAATCACGTCGAATCCCACCGCCGTCAAGCCGGAGACGATGGCGTTTTCGATCATATAGCCGCTGCGGCGGGTATCTTTGCCTACGAGGATTCGGTTGGTTCCCTGCCGATCCAGGGAACGAAAATATATCCCCGTCGCCATCGCCAGACGCATCGCCGCCGGCGCGGAGACTTTTCGCCCCGCCAGGCCCCGGACTCCGTCGGTCCCAAAAAGTTTGTTGCTCATCGATTTTTCTCCTGCTTTTTCAAGCCTGCTGAAGCAATAGTCGGCTCTTTTTTTGAAAAATTATGGAAAATTTTACCCAAATCAGGTAAAAGCTCGAGGGTGTTCATAAAATTTTTATCTTTTTTTGGGTAATATTCGCCCACTCAATAGACCCTAGAGAGAAGCGGGCTATTTTTCTAAATGAAATATTTACAAAAAAAGGAACGAGTTCATGGCACATCACAAGTCAGCAAAGAAACGCATCAAGCAGACCATCAAGAAGACTGAGCGCAACCGCTACTACCGTACCCGGATGAAAAACATCATCCGCGCCGTCCGCGAAGCGGCCGAAGCCGGCGACAAGGCCAAAGCCCAGGAGGCCTTCAAAATCGCCAACAAGCAGCTTCACCATTACGTCAGCAAAGGCTTCCTCAAGAAGCAGACCGCTTCCCGCAAAGTCAGCCGGCTCCACAAGCTTGTCAACAGCATCGAAGCCGCCTAACTTCCATCTGATATCCCCGGTGTTCCCGCCGGATTTTTCACCTTTTTTTCACTACAATAAACCAAAATCCCTCCATACTGAGGAAATTTTATGTTCCAAGAAAAACTGCACCCCTTCATCGAGCGCTATGAAGAGATCAACCGCCTTCTGAGTTCTCCGGAAATTGCGGCCGATATCAAAAGAATGACCGAGCTGAGCAAAGAGCAGTCACAGCTCGCCCCCCTGGTGGAGAAAGCCCGGGAGTATCTACAGATTGCCGAAGCGATCGAAGAGAACCGTGCCATGCTGGGAGACGAAGAGTTCGGGGAGATGGCCAAGGAAGAGCTCTCCGCACTGGAGCCCCGCCTTCCCACTCTGGAGGAGGAGATCAAGGTCCTTATGCTCCCCCGGGATCCCAATGACGAGAAAAATATCTACTTGGAGCTGCGTGCCGGAACCGGCGGCGACGAAAGCGCCCTGTTTGTCGAGGACCTTTTCAAGATGTATCTGCGCTATGCCGAACGCCAGGGTTGGAAGGTCGAGATCGTCAGCAGCTCCGAAGGCACCGCCGGAGGCTACAAAGAACTCATCGCTCTCATCAAAGGCGAGGGCGTCTACAGCAAACTCAAATACGAAGGAGGCACCCACCGGGTCCAACGGGTCCCCGCCACCGAAACCCAGGGACGCATTCACACCTCTGCCGTCACCGTCGCCGTCGTTCCCGAAGTCGAGGATGTCGAAGTCGACATCAAGCCCAACGAGATCAAGATGGACGTCTACCGCTCCAGCGGCTGCGGCGGCCAGAGCGTCAATACCACCGACTCCGCCGTGCGACTGACCCACATTCCCACCGGCATCGTCGTAGCGATCCAGGATGAAAAATCCCAGCATAAAAACCGGGACAAGGCGATGAAAGTCCTCAAAGCCCGAGTCTACGAAGCGATGATGCGTCAGCAGCAGGAAGCCACTGCCAGCCAACGTAAGCTCCAGGTCGGCAGCGGCGACCGCAGTGAAAAAATCCGCACTTACAACTATCCCCAAAACCGTATCACCGACCATCGTATCGGTCTGACCCTCTACGCCCTGGATGACGTGGTGAACAACGGCACCCTCGAGCAGGTCATCGACCCCCTCATCGCCCATGCCCAGGCCGAAGCGATCCAAGAAGCGGGACTTTAAGAGTTAAGAAATTTTACATGGCTTGACACTTTTGTCAAGTCCTTTTTATATCATTCCCTTATTTCCCAGTCAATGCTTTCTCAAAACTTTTGACCCCGGCAAGAAGCCAGATCTTGGCCCGCTGAATGCGAATCTGCTCTTGCAATCCCCCCTCCAGAGCCTTGGCATTGGCCAGGTCGGCAATGGCCCGGCTCAGTTCGTCGGCACCGGCGAGCTGATTGTCGAAGCGCCCCCGGGTCAGCTTGGCGTACTCCGCCTGGGCCTTGACCTGCATGACGGCGCTGCGATGCTTGGCCCGCAGCGTCCGCAGATCCAGGTAAGCGTTGTCGATCTCCGTGGCGATACGGTGGCGATAGTCCAGGAGTTGCTGGGCCGAGGCAAGGCGCTTGTAGCGGGCCGCCTCGACATGGTGTCGGTCGCTCTGACCGCTAAAGAGATTCCACGAGATATTCATTCCCACATAGCTCTGATCGGCATTGGTAAAACCGTCTCCTTTCAGGGCCGGGGTATCTCCGTGCCGTTTCAGACCGGCCGCTAGTGCGACGGTAGGATAGTAGCGGCTTTCGGCCAATCTAATCTGGGCCTCGTCCACTTTGAGCAGGGCCCGAAGCGCTCTGAGGTCGCTGCGCTGTGCAAATGCCCGTCGTTTCAGACGAGCTTTGCCCGGCAGGGAGTGCAGTACAATCGGCCCGGCCACGCTATGGACGGAGCTCCCCGTCAGGTAGCCCAGTTCGTTGAGGATCTGGCCGATCCGGCTGCGGGTCTGGGCGATCTGGGCATCCACCTCGTAAACCTTCGCCCGGATTTTGTAAAGATCTGCAGGGGGGAGCAGTCCGTTTTTGTAAAGCCCCTCCGCTTTTTTACGTGCTGAAAGCATCGCTTTTTTTGCCTCGATCTGTGCTACAAGGACCCGCTGCTGGGCCCGAACCGCCCCATAGAGCCCCGTCAGTCGCAGAATCAGGTTGCGTCTCAGATCGAGACGCTTGAGCCGGGCCCGTACAGCCTCCCAGCGGTTCCGGTCGATCTGGGCCGTTACGGCGAAGCCGGTAAAGAGCGGATAGCTCAGACGCAACTCTCCGACAAACTGCCGTTTCTTACCCATCGGAAGCGGCTGGGCAGGGCCCAGGCCCGTATGCAGGGTCATGGTAGGGGTCTCTTTGAGCCAGGCTCCCCGGAACATCAGATCCAGCGAGGGGAGATTGCGCCCCTCGGCGGCCAAAGCCTGTTCACGGGCCGCCGCTCCCATCAAAGCGGCACTGCGCAGTATCGGGGCGGCCTCCAGCCGCTGCACCAGCTCCCGGTATCCCTCGGCAGATAAGGCCGTTGCCGCGGCAAAAAACACCGCCAAAAATCCTATTTTTTTCATCTCATTCCTCTCCATTTTGAAAAGTCGACAAAAAGCAATGCCACAAAAAGAGTCCCCAGCACGCCCCAGTAGGCCGCATGCATAAAGACATTGTAGAAACCGTAGTTATATGCCATCAGAGTCTCGTATTGGGCGAAAGCCGCCTTGGTCGCCGCCTCCGTCGCTCCCATCATCGCTTGCATTTTATCCAAAAACCATCGAAGGTATTCGATATTCTGCAACTCCTCCATCCTTAGAAAATGCAGGTTCTTGAAGTACTCCATATTGTTCGTCGCCAGGGCTGTCCCGAAGCTTCCCCCGACAAAACGAAAGTAGTCCATCAGTACAATCGCCAGCTCTCCTTTGTGTCCCGGGGCATTTTGGAGTACCATCACCGTCACCGGAGCGAAGAAGAGCCCCATCCCGATTCCAAAGGGAATCGTCAGCAGCATCGCCTGATGCAGCGGCGTATAGTAGTTGAGCTGAGGGAGGAATAGCAGGGAGGTCAGGACATAGAATCCTGCGGCGATCGCCACCGCTTTCTTGGCCCCGATCTTGTCGGCGAGGGTCCCCGCCAGAGGTGAAAATAGGCCGATAAAGACGGCGAAGGCGAAGACGGCGATCCCCGCGTCAAGCGTGGGTAAACGCTTGATATGCTCATAGTAGACCGGCAAGAGATAAAAATATTGGTACATAGAGAAGCCCAGGATGAAAAAGTAGATCATCATCCCGTTGGCGAAGGTCGGATTTTTAAAGAGGCTGAAGTCGATCAGCTTCGCCTTGGACCAAAGTTCACTCAGAGCGTAGAGCAGAAATGCCACCACCGTGACCAGAAGCAGGACTCCGATCTCGGAGCTGTTGAACCAGCCCAACTGCTGCCCCCGGCTCAGCATCACCAGGAGCGCCACCGTCGCCACGGAGATCCAAAAAAAACTAATGAAGTTGAAACGAAGCTTTTCGAAAAACCGCTCCTTGGGCAGATAGATCAGGCCCGCCGTTACCAGCAGCAGTCCAACGGGGACATTGATGAAAAAAACCATGCGCCAGTGATAATACTCCGTCAGATAGCCCCCGATAGTCGGACCGAGTGCCGGGGCGAAGCTCACTCCCAGGCCGTAGATCCCCATGGCCAGGCCCTGCTTCTCCGGAGGAAAATAGCTGAAGATCATGATATGGCTGGTCACCATGATCAGTGCCTCACCCACCCCCTGGATCACCCGGAAAATCACAATCTCCTCCAGAGAATTCGAAAGGCCGCAGGCCAAAGATGCCGCGGTAAAAAGCGCCACCCCGCTGAGAAAAATAGTCTTGGCCCCAAAACGCTTGATCAGATATTCGGTGATTAGCAGCGCGATTGCCGCGGCGACCATGTAGCTGGTGATGATCCACTGTACCCCGTACATATCCGTCGCCAAGGGTCCCGTCAGTTTGGGGACGATCACATCCACTACCGTTGTATCGAGGATCGCCATGAAGGCCCCGGTCATAACGATGATGGAGAAGATGGCCCGTTCTTTAGAGCTAATTTCCCACGGTTTCTTTGCTTCGGTAATTGGCGTACTGGTGTATTGGTTATTGGGCATGTTTCAGCCTACCGATACAGTTATTGAGTATTTTCCCGAGAATCTCGATTTTTTCAAGGAAAGTAAGGTAGAACTCTTTCTCAATAAAGTCCCGTCTATACAAAAGAAGAATCCAGTGTTTGCTCTCCCAGAGAGATCCACGAACGTTGTAATAAAACTTCATACTCTCTTTATAATGAAACCTTCCGTAACCTTCTGTGATGTTGGTCCCGATGGAGTCGACCGCACGCAAAAGATGCGATCCGATATCGAACCGGAACGTCTTGGGAAGATTTTGATAGATTTGCCATTCCGTCTCAGACAACCCCAACGACAAGCGATAAATCTCTAAATTTCCAAGTGTTTTCATCTCGCTCCCCAATACACCAATAACCAATACTACTTTCGCCGGATGGCGACGGTCGCCCCCATCCCCGCTCTCAATCCCTCGATCTCTTTGAGCTTGATCCGTACGACAAATCGCTGGTCCAGTTTGGTGAATTCCCCGCTGGCGATGTCCCGGGGGACCAGACTGAAGGTACTGGCGCTGGTAGGGGCGATCGATTCGACGGTTCCTTCGAAGCGTTTACCTTCCAGGGCCTCCACTTCCACCGTCGCTTTATTTCCCGGTTTGACACCGTGCATCTTCTTCTCCGAGAGAAGCACTTCGCAATAGAGTTTTGTCGGATCGACCAGCGCGTAGATAGGCGATCCCTTCTTCACCACCCGGGGAGCGACGATAAATTTCTTGGCGATCACACCGTCAAAAGGTGCGAAGAGACGGGTGTAGGCGATCTTGTTTTGCAACGCTTTCAGGCTCTTAATCAGCGCATCGCGCTCCCGAGTCTTCGCCTCGATCATCTCCGCCACCTCCCGGATTTGTCGGAGATTAACCCGAGAGATTTCATAAGAGTCAAGAGCTTTTTTCTTTTGATTCACGAGAGCATCACGCTCTTTTTTCATCGCCGCCACCTCATCAGCCAGAGCATCACGCTGCGTCGCCAGCGTTTCATAATCTGTCGACGCGATCAGCTTCTGCTCCAGCATACGACGGTAGCGTTGCACATCTTTGTTCAGCTTCTCCAGTTTTCGTGTCGTCGCGTCGATCCGAAAGCTCAACGACTCCACCCGTTGGCCGAGTGCTTCGATATCGATACCGGAGATCTTCTCGCGGAAAGTCAGGATCTTTTCCAGACGCTCCCGTTTGAGCCGCAAAGCCGTGATAGCATTCTCTGCGGCGGCGACGGTTTTTTCCATCTTTGCTCTGGCTAGCTCGAAATCTTTCGGATCAATCCGGGCCAGGAATTCGCCCCTCTTGACCGGAGCATTCTCCTCTTTTGTCATCTCGACGACTTTTCCCCCGACTTTGAAAGAGAGCGTCGCCAGCCGATCGCTTTTGATAAAGGCAGCATCGCTGACGGCATTTACGGAACGGTAGTGAAGATAGTCGTACCCCATCCAGGCAAAGAGAACTATCAGCACGATTATGATCAAGGTCCCCATGCGCTTTGCCATCGACTCTCCCGGGCTGTGAATTTAATTCACGGATATGGTATCTCATTCAAAATTAAGAGAGACTGAGATAGGATTATCCAAGCATCTAGCCAATCGGAAACGGAAGAGGAGTGAAAGAAGACCATGAATCAACGCATGAAAGAGAAGATCCTCCAGACCAAGAGGGAGATGATCCTCGAAGAGATCTCCCCCATTTTCGAAGCGGAGGGCCCCTCGTCGGTCAAAATGGCCGATCTCTCCGAGCGCCTCGGTATCTCCGTCGGCGCCCTCTACAAGCTCTTCCCTTCCAAGGAGGCTCTTTTCTACGCCTATACGGAGTATCAGATCCATCGCTTTCATGAAACGCTTCTTCGGGAATGCGAAGGGCTCTCCCGACCCGAGGCGTGCCTGGAGCGCTTCGCCGCTTTGAAGATCGAAACCCTCCATGCCAAGCGCCATGCCCTGGAAGATCTGATTCTGGGCGATCCCCTCTTTTTCTTCAAGATGAACATCCGTCGCCAAAATCCTGCCACTCCCATCGCCGAGTATCTGGCAGAGCAGTTTCGCCGACTCGACCGCGAACGTCCCCTTCGAGAGAAGGACTTTCTCCGTCTCGCTTACCTCTACAACGGCCAGATCACCGGTGCCATCGAATTCTGCTTTCTTTATGACCGCCCCTTCCGGGAGCCCAAACACGACGCAAAAGAGCTTCTCGCGCTCTTTCTTCAAGGAGTCGTACAGTGAAACGGACAACGATTTCTCTCGTTCTTGGCAGCGGCGGGGCCCGAGGCTACGCCCATATCGGCGTCATCGAGGAACTACAGCGCCACGGGTATGAGATCGCCTGCATCAGCGGGGCGTCGATGGGAGCTCTCATCGGCGGGCTCCATGCCTGCGGAAAACTTCGCGACTATCGGGACTGGGTCCTGGGGCTCGACGCCCTGGATGTTGCGGCACTACTGGATTTCTCCTGGACTCGCCACGGCGTCATCAACGGGAAAAAGGTGATGAAAAAACTTAGAGAGTTGATCGGCGAGACTCCGATCGAAAAGCTGCCAATCCCTTATACCGCCGTCGCCACCGATCTGCGACGCAATCGAGAAGTCTGGTTTCAGCGCGGCGATCTCCTGGATGCCATCCGCGCCTCCATCGCCATTCCCACCTTTTTCACTCCCGTAGAGCGCGACGGCATGCTCTTGGTCGACGGGGGCGTCCTCAATCCGCTGCCCGTGGCCCCGACCATCTCCGTCCAGAGCGACCTGACCCTGGCCGTGAGTCTCTTCGGCCAGGGCGAAGCTCCCCGGATTCCTATGCCCCGAGAGGCGCAGGAACGGGAAAGTCGCCTCGAGGAGCTTGCCGACGAACTTTATCGTCGGGCCCGGGAGTGGTTTGACACCGAGCCCCGGCCCAAGAGCAGCTACCACCTTTTCGATGTTTTCGATGCCACGATCGAGTCGATGCAAAAGACCCTGATCGGCTACCGGCTGGGAGGCTACCCCCCCGACTATATGATCGAGATCCCCGAAAGTGTCTGCGGTGCGCTGGATTTCCATAAGGCCTGGGAGGTAATCGAAACGGGACGCCTCATCGCCCGGGACTTTCTCGCGAGGCTTCCCCGGGATCACTCCGGAGAGGAGAAAACTTCATGAAAAAATTGCGACACTACGCCCCCGGTCTCTTTATCCTCTTGCTTCTCGTCACGGCCGGATGGATGATCTATCTCAAACTCCACCCCAAAACCCTTCCGGACAATCTGGTCATGGGTGTCGGCCGAATGGACGGTGACTTGGTGCGCCTCAACGCCAAATACCCCGGCCGAATCCTTCTTCAGAGAGCACGGGAGGGGATGCCTATACGCCACGGAGAGCTCCTGACCCGTCTCGGTAGCAAGGAGCAGGAGGCGAAGCTCGACCAGATGCGTGCGGAACTGGAAGCGAAAAAGAAAGAGTATGCCGCCCGAAAGACTGAACTGGCAATCACAAGCAAAACCCTGCCGCTGGCTCTCGAGAAGGCCCAAGCCCAGCTCAAAGCCCGCCGGGCGGAGTTCAAAGGAGTTGCGAGCCAGGTCGAAGCCCAAGAGCAGGTCGTCGCCCAGGATCGGCGGGATCTGTCGCGAATTCAAAATCTCTACGAACGCAAACTGCTGGAAAAAGAAAAACTGGAAAAGGCCCGGCTGAGACTCTCCGTAGACCGGGAACGTCTTCAGGGGCTTGCCATGAAACGCGAAGCGGCCCGCACTGCCGTCGATGCCGCGAAGGCCGATCTCCAAAAAGCCCGGGCCCTTCAACGGCACCTTCAATCTCTCCGGCAATCCCTCTCGGCCCTCGCCGAGGGAATCAAGGCTCTTGAGGCGGGGGTGCAGCAGATTGAGGCAATCTTGGAGCAGATGGAGCTCCGCTCACCCCTCGACGGCTATGTCATCGAAAAACTCGCCGAACCGGGAGAGGTGGTAGGAGCCGGCATGCCTGTCGCCACCCTAATTGATCCCAAGAGTCTCTATCTCAAAATTTTCGTCGACACGCTCCAAAACGGCCGTATCAAGCTGGGAGACAAAGCGGAGATTTTTCTGGACGCATCACCGGACCGCCCCATACCCGCTAAGGTCGTACGCATCGCCCAAAAAGCGGAATTCACCCCCAAGGAGGTCAGCGTGCGAAGCGACCGGATCCAGCGGGTCTTCGCCGTTCATCTCAAGCCGCTACACCCCGATCCCCTTCTCAAGCTCGGGCTTCCCGCTACCGGAGTGATCTCCCTTGACGGAAAAGGCCTTCCCCGCTCCCTCGACGAACTGCCGCCGCTATGAGCCGAGACCCCTTCTGCCGCAGTCTATGGGCCCTGGGCGCGCTCCTCTTCCTTGTCGGAACGCTCTGGGCTTTCGTCCTGCCGGGGGTTTCCCCCGATCGGAGCGTTGCCGCCTATTTCTCCCTCCAGCCTCTTCCCGATCTTCTTGGTCCGGCCAGGCTTCTGGCACTGCTGGGAGGTCCTCCGGCTTTGGGCTTTGTCGTGTTGTCGTTTGCGGTCTTCCTTCTCTATCGACGCCGGCAGCGCGATGCCCTCTTTCTACTCTTTGCCGTCGCCGGTACGGCCCTAATCAATTCCGTACTCAAAACGCTAATCGCCCGACCCCGTCCTCCGTTACGCCTGATCGAGATCACCTCGCCTGCCTTCCCCTCTTGGCACAGTGCCACCTCAGCTGCCTTGGCTCTGAGCCTCTGGCTCCTCTTCTCCCGCCCCCTCGGCTCCCGTACCGCCAAAGTTTTTTTGGGCTTCTTATTGCTGCTCTGGCCCCTGGCGATCGGATCGAGCCGTCTTGTGCTCAACGCCCATTGGGCTACAGACGTGATTGCAGGCTGGGGACTCGGTATCCTCGTCAGTTGCACACTCTACCGAGTCATAGGACTGCAGGAGGAGACTCGTGTACACCC
>Ga0256841_1000753_pt1 | contig 31225 bp, 26 predicted proteins | sample 356308metaG_FD_185971 | JGI IMG/M metagenome (GOLD analysis project Ga0256841, IMG submission 185971) | Hydrothermal vent microbial communities from Mid Atlantic Ridge, Atlantic Ocean - 356-308 | ecosystem: Environmental > Aquatic > Marine > Hydrothermal vents | place: Atlantic Ocean: Mid... | reverse complement strand
AGATTGAAAAATACCCTCCTGGATTGAGAGCCTGCGGCACCTTGAACCGGCTTCCGGACACCTCCCATGCAAAGAGGTCCTTCCCCCGATGAAAAAGGGGCGGGAAAATCCGAAAACCCAAAGAATGGATCTCCTTTCCTGGGCACTCAAATTGAATTTCTGGACGGGCCCCAAGGTCGAGGTGAATGAAGCCAAAGGAAAGATTCTCTCCCCCACGCTCCGTCCCCTCCCGCAGCGGGGCAAACAGGTTTACATCTTGGAACAAAAGGTGAGAAGGTCGCAGTGTTTCCTTCCACACAATTGAGACCTTCAGGCTTTTAGGAAAATCTTGGATCTTTCGAGGGACAGAGGTAACAGAAGAAAGCCTCACTTGTTTCAGAAGGTCAAAACCATTCCCCCGCCCAGGCCGCTTACGGAGAAAAAGAAGTTTGCCATCAGCAAGGCTCCCTCCCAATGTCCGAACTTGATGGGAGAGGCTCAATTGGAATGTAAGCTTCCATTCTCGATCTCTTATGTCCTCCCTCTGGACCCCCCGTTTTTTCTCCCAGGCCTCCTCACTTTTCTTTCCATCCTTTTCCAGAGAGCCGGGTTCCTCCGCCGCAAAGCCGCCAGCCTTTAAGCTGCCCCCTTCCCCGGAATCAAAGCTGTTCCTGTGCATACCCAGAACAAAAAAAAGCATTGCCAGGCCAAGGAAAAGAATGGAAGCAAAAAAAAGGAAACGTGCTTTCATGGGATTACCCGGTCTTTCATCATCCATTTTCTCTGGAGAAAATATGTTTGGGTTAGGAAAGATTCATTTACATTTTCTGCAAACAAAATTGAGAAACATCGGAGAAGAACAACCTCCATTGGGAAATGTAACGGTCACAGGTACCGTTTGATCACCAGAGGCCTTGCAAGGAATCTCCTTTCTCAGATCAACGGCAACCGTTTCCCCGTTTCCAATGGTTTTTGTCCCACCGCCTAAGATGATTCCACCCCACTTAATATTCACTTTCAGCGGTGAGCCTGAATGATTCGTCACTTGTATCTGCCCCAGCCATTTACAATTCCGATACTGACAGTTCAAATCATTGCACTCTCCGGAAGTGCCATTCAACAAGGGTTCCGGAACCCACTTTGCATCCAAGGAACAATTCCCTGGGTTTGCTAAGGCCGCTTCGTTCGTTGCAGGTTGTCTCAAACAAACCTTACAGTTCCCCACCTCCTGTCTGCAGGGAAGAGCTATAGGGTAGCTAAAAAGTAACATCGAAATCCAGCCGAGTCATAGATTCATGGTCCTACCTCCGATCCGTTATCTTTTCTTTTTTCTTTGATCCGCTCTCATCGGACTTGCCGTTCATTGCTCCATTCTGAACAAAAGTGAACAAAATCCTGTCAAGCACATCATTCTTTGCGTGGCGGAACCTTTCAGGAAAAGAAAGACGCCACCTATAGAGGGGGGGGGACAAAATTTTTCTGAGGCTCTTTTCAAATGGATTCTGGCCCCCCCTTCGGGTCTGACCCATCCATTTAGCCACATCTGCGACGATGGGAGAATCTTAGTGTTTCTATGGCTACCAACTGTTTTGTCAGGGATGTTTCAAGTTCAACCTTTTGTGGGGAGACAGAAACACAAGCCCAAAAAACATCGTCCCCGTAGGGCCATAGGGATTCAAAACCCAAAAGCTGCGAGCGGTTTTTGAGCTTCAGAAGGCCTTTACCACGTGGATTTTGTGAGTTTGATCGAGAAGAGGTCCACGGAGTATCCCTCATGCACTCCGGTGTAATACAGAAGGACCCCTGCCTTCGTGGAGGAGGAGGCATTCACTCCTTTCGCCAGGCAGCCGATGATAAAGGGGGATCCCACAAATTCGGTCCCGGTCAAACTGGAGTTGTAGGGGTCGAATTGGCGCAGGTACCATTTGTCATGGGGTCCTCCCGGAGAGTTGTAAATCGCACGGATCCCGCAGGCGGTTCCGGGAGCGTCCCCGACGTCATGGTCGGCGTTGTCTTCAATGGGCTCGTCCTTTTTGATTTTTGGAAGGAACAGAGGACGAAAAGCGCGAGTGCTTGTGATGTTCGAGGCGGTGAGTTTGCTGGGGTCGGTCACGTTCCAGGCCCAGGGGTATTTGGGGTCACAAGTGAAAAACACAGGCCCGGGTTGCGCAGTTGTTTGAGCCCCATTCTGGTGGTCGGCACTCGTCAGGTCTTTGATGCTGACCGTTTTGGGGGTATTTCCGTTCGCATCCTTTTTCAGGTTTTTCAGTAAAACCGAATAGCCGAAGTCAATGACCGCGACCAGCCGGTCAAAGTTCACCGTTTGTTGAGAGGCATTTACGAAGCTGGCCTTGATCCTCTGGACAGAAAGCGTGTAGGCCCCACCCACCGACTCTTTGACGATTTGGAATTTCACGTTCGGATCGGAATGGGTCACGCAATGGACCTCATACTCTTCCCGAATCGTCGGATCGGAAACCCAGCACACGGGAATCGCCTCGGATTCGCTCGTCTTCCAAAGAGGATTCCCCGATGCGTCGAGACCACCAAAATAACGCACTCCTTCAAGAACCGTCCCCAAGGTGTCAGCCTTTTCCGCCAAACTGATCATCTGCTCCCTCGGAACACAGGCCAGGTGAATGTTCAAGTTCGATCCCACGCCATACCCAAAAATCAAAACATACTTCCCATCGCTCGCCCGGGCTTTGGGATCCGAATCGTTGGTAGGCAGGTAACTGAATTCCGAACTTTGGACCTCGAGGAACGAAAGATTGATGAACTTCCCTTCCACCGGATTCGTCCAATCGCAGCTCACAAAACTTCCACCCTTGGGATCCCAACCGGAGAAAGGTTTGGGCCATAGGTCTTGACGTTGTTGGCAAGCTTTCCAAGAGAGGCCCAGATCCGTGCTGACCGAAATCATCGTGTAGGAGTTCAGCATGTAGTTGGCTTTCCAGAGGTCTCCGGAAGCCCCCGCAGCTGTGAGCAGGGTTTCATTGGGCTGGTACCAGCGGAAATTGAACACATACTCTTTGCGCAGAGTCGGATCGGAAGCGTCCCGATTGTCCAGGTAGAGAATCCCCCCCGGGACGTCCGGGGCCACCAGAAAATCCTGCCCCATTCCCTGGCGGTGCTTGATCACCGAATTGTCTAAATAGGTGGGTCCGGATCCTCCCGTATGGTTCAGGCGAACGACCGTACTGCGAAAAGCTGTCCCCAAGACCCCTGTCGTCGAAGTGTCATACTGGGTATCCGTCCCCTCCGTATTTCGCAGGGTATGGGCCATGTCCAAACCATCGCTCGGATCCGTGTCCGTGAAATAAGAAATCGAATCCCCATTGCTGGTTCCCAGTTGAAAGGGAGTCTCCCCAAAGACCGTACTCTCGGTCATGGTTGAACTTCCTTCGTCCTTGGTCACCACATTGTTGGAATCCAGCCATGGTTTGTAGAGTGGATCCGTGTCCCCGAAGAAGAAATAGAGCAAACCCCCACTTTTGCTCGGATATCCCCGCACAGGTGTCGGAAAACCTAGATCCATCCCGAAGGCACAGTCATTGCCATTTTTGAAGTAGGGGACTCCAGGATTGCTGTATCCCTCTTGGGTCCTTGGGAAGCAATTGCTGATCAAATGGGTGGAGCTGTCATCATCATCCCATGCTGCCTTATGCACCCCATATCCCGCGAGACGATGCATCCGTGTATCTTCCGTGAGTTGGAAGTTTTCCCCTTCGAGGGGCTGGCTTTGCCCTCCGCCTCCACCGCCCCCACCACAGGAAGCGGGAAGGGATAGAAGAGAAAACACTGAAACCAGGAGAAAAAGTGTTTGCTTAGCGTTCATCACTTACCCTTCAGGCTGTTCCGAAAAGAGATTCGGAAGGGGATTACCCCTTAGGTGGAAACATATTTATACATTTTCGAAAAAAATGGTCTGAAACCTTAATTCCCAGCGCCATCCCAAGGCTGCCTCCGGATCTTTGGACCCTACAAAGACTGGCAACCCCCATTTGTAAGGACTCATTCCCAGCTGGGAACGCTCGTCAAAAACGGACGTATCCCCTTTCCTTTTCCCCTTTTGAGGATCTCCAATATGCTTCTACTCGCCACAGCCCTCATGGCTGCCTTCCCCCTCCCTCCCCTCCAGGATTCCCGGCCGAGCTCCATCCCACAGAGCAAACCTTCAGCCCCAAGCCGAAAATCCGGGAAGGCTCTCCGGGCCCAATGGGGGGAGGGCGCCCCCGGCCGCCAGGTCGTTCCGGTCAAGTTCAAACCCATCCGCAAGGTTCCCTATTGGACCAATGCGGAAGCATCCAAACACCTTTCTCCTGACGATCTTGTCATCGGAATCATTCGGGGAGAAGAAGCCATCGCCTATCCCATCAAGATGCTCGGCGGACCCCAGCGCGAGATCATTAACCAAAAGATCCACGGGGAGCCCTACGTGGTGAATTGGTGACCCCTTACCTTTACCGGCATGGTCTATGCCGGAAAGACAAAGAGTGGAGTCGCCCATATTGGAGTCTCAGGTCGCCTCAAGGATCGTAACCTCGTGATGTGGGATGAAGAGACCAATAGTCTCTGGAGTCAGCTCTCGGGCGAAGGCATTTATGGGAAACGAAAGGGAGAGAGTCTCAAACTCAGCCCCTCGGTTTTTGTAGGTTTTGCGACATGGAAGAAAATGGCTCCAAAGGGCCAAGTTCTCGCCCTGACAGATGTCCGGGCCAAGATCTGGCACTACACGCGCCAGGACCTGGCGAGGGGCGCACTCCGACGCGGACATGCCCTGGCCCTCGGCCTGAGGAGCCAGGGGGAGACGCTCGCAATCCCCCTGGCCTTCCTTCAAAAGAAGAGGATCGTCACCTCGGAGATCGGAGGAAAGCGAATCCTCGCCCTTTGGCTTAAAGATGAAATGGCCCCCCTGGTCTATGGGATCCCCAAGGGAGCGCACTTCCATCTCGACAAGGGTAGGCTTGTCCAGGCAAAGGGAGGTGCGTTTGATCCCCTCACGGGGAAGCCTTTCGGCAAAACAGCCTCCAGGCCAGCCTCTCCATTGAGGCGGTTCCCTTACCTCCCCGTCCTGCTCAAAGCCTGGAAAACTTGGTACCCTCAAGGCAGGGTTTTAGGGACAGAATAAAACAGTCCTCACGAGCCAGGCCACCTCATTGAAAAGCCCAACTTGAAAGCCTATTTCAAAAAATCATCTCAATGAAAAGGAAGCTCTTCCACAGGAGGAAACAATGACCATTGATCGGCTCGTAATGGCTTTTGCAGGAAGCATGGTTCTTCTCGGGGTTCTTCTGGGACATTTTGTCTCCCCCTATTGGCTCTGGTTGCCCGGCTTTGTGGGAGCCAACATGCTTCAAGCGTCTTTTACAGGATTCTGCCCTTTGGCCCGCATCCTCAAGCACTTTGGAGCCAAACCGGGAGCTGCGTTTTAACAGCCTCCTTGATGGTTCCCCCCCCTTTCCATGGGAGAGTTCCCCCAAGGCTTCCATGCATGAATCCTCGCAGTAGGATTCATGCATGGAAACTCATGACTACCTCGCACTTGAAGATCGCTACGCAGCTCACAATTACGCGCCCTTGGATGTGGTTCTGCACCGGGCCGAGGGAGTCTATGTCTTCGATATCGAGGGCAGGCGCTACCTCGACTGCCTCGCAGCCTACTCGGCCGTCAACCAAGGCCACCAACACCCCAGGATTGTCGAAGCCCTCCGCAAGCAAGCAGCCACCCTCGCACTTACCTCGCGTGCCTTCCGAAACGACCGCTTTGGTCCCTTCTGTAAAAAACTGAGTGAGCTGCTGGGCTACGCCAAGGTCTTGATGATGAACACCGGCGCCGAAGCGGTGGAGACTGCGATCAAGGCGGCCCGAAAATGGGGTTATGAGATCAAGGGCATCCCCAGGGACCAAGCACTCATCCTTGTGTTTGACGGAAACTTCCATGGTCGTACGACCACGATCATCGGTTTTTCGACGGATGAGGATGCCAGGCGGGATTTCGGACCCTTCACTCCGGGCTTCCCGGTCTTGCCCTACGGAGACCTCCGGGAAGTTGAGGCTTTTTTCGAAAAAGAAGCGCACCGAATCGCAGCTGTCTTCCTGGAACCGATCCAAGGTGAAGCAGGAGTCATCCCACCCCCGCCGGAGTTCCTCCCTGGCCTTCGCCGCCTTTGCGATCAGCATCAAGCGCTCCTCATCTGCGACGAGATCCAATCGGGCCTCGGGCGGGCGGGAGAGCTTCTCGCCCACCACGCCTTTGGAGTTCGAGCCGATGGCGTGACCATCGGCAAGGCCCTCTCGGGCGGACTCTATCCCGTCTCAGCTTTCCTCGCAGACCAGGAGGTCATGCAGGTTTTCACCCCGGGCACGCACGGTTCCACCTTTGGCGGCAACCCACTCGCCTGCGCCGTGGCCGAAGCAGCCCTCGATGTCCTGGTGGACGAGGATCTCTGCGCCCGCAGCAAAGAACTGGGTGAACACTTCCGCATGGGGCTCCTCGCCTTGGATTCTCCCAAGATTCAAGAAGTCCGGGGCCTCGGACTCTGGATCGGTCTGCAGTTGGAGGATCATGCCGGCCCGGCTCGGCCTTACTGCGAAGCCCTCAAGAATCGCGGCATCCTGGCCAAGGACACCCATGGACACACCATCCGCTTCGCCCCCCCTCTGATCATCGAGAAGAGTGAGATCGACGAAGCCTTGCTGAAAATCGGAGAGGTTCTCCGCTAGCTTTCCTCCGCCGGGCCACGAATTCCCAAAGATCTTGCTGGACCTCGCCTCATGAGTGGGAATCCGGCAGAATAGCGGCATGGCTCCTATCCTTCTGCACCTTCCCCTTACCTCCATTGTTTTACTCTCTTGTTCTCCTCAGAGGACCTCGCCCCAGGAGATCTCGCCTCAAGAAATCTCCCGTCAAGGGACCAGGGGAACCAAGGCAAGCACGCGCCCCACAAGACTCCCAACAGGAGAAAAAACCAAGGGCCCTGAATCCACCCCATCCAAAAGCAAGACTAAGAACCTCTGGAGAGCACCGGTCCTCATCGTGCAGACGACAAGAGTGGCCGAAGAGCAATGGAGCATCTTTAGGGATGGAAGCCTTTGGAAGCTCCGCTTTGATCGAGGGCGGATCCTGGAAGAGGCTTTCCGCGGAAAAAGCTCCAAAAGGCTCCTCGAGGCAAGGCGAGTGGCTTCCTTGCTGCGGATTTTGGCAAAGGATCCCAGAAGCCGCCGCAAGGATCCCCAATTGGCCGAGGCTTTGCATTTCCGCTTTTTGCTGGGCGAGAAAAAAGAATTCTTGAGTTTTGAGCGTCCTGAAAGAGCGATCCCCAAATCCCTGCGAAAACGAATCACGGCTCTTTGCGCCCCCCAAGCCACTCCAAAGAACGAGCGCCCCATCCTCCAACCCTCTCCCCTTCCTTCGTGGATTGCGCGAGCCAAGCCCTACGCAAAAGCAATGGGCTTGGACCCGGAGGAGGCCAAGGACATCCGCAGCTTTCTCAAGAAACAGAAGCTTCCGTTTTCCAAACCATCAAAGGGAAGTTTCGCGGGCGGCGAGGCCTTGGCTCATCCCTGGTTCTTCTGGCCGGTGGAAAAACCAGGCAAGGCGGGGGAGTGGGTCTTGGAGTTCAAGGGACACTTCCTCCTAACCCGGATTTATCCAAACCCTCACTCGAAGCCCAAGAAGGCTCCGAGCAAGGGCAAATAGCCGCTCAGCCTGGACTATCGGAGGATTTTGGTCTTTGCCTTTGCCCCCGCGCCCTTCACAACAATCACCTTTCCGGTGGTGGCTCCTGTGGCAACGACTCCGTTCGTCCCAATGTTAAGGCTCATGTTGACGGGGCCGCTGGGTTGAACAGTCTTTCCACCTCCCCCACTTCCGCCGCCACAGGATCCCAGCCCCAAAAACAGACAGAGGATCCCGGTCAACGCCCAAGAGCTAAGGGGTAAGGGCAGCCGACGGAGTCCCCCCTGGCGAAGGGGAAGAACCCTGGACAAAAACAAAAGGAGAACCGCAAAGAGAGCAAACAAGAGCGGAGCAGGAAGACCAGGCCTCAGATCCCCTCCACCACCGGCAGGTGGAAGAACGGATCCGGTTCCAAAAGAAGCCTCGCCCAAGGTGACAAGAAAGTTGTAGGTCTTATTGGCATCCATTACGAACAGATCCGGCCCAGCCTTGGCTTTGAAACTGACAACGCCTGAACGATTCGGAAGGTCCAGGATCGCCAGAGGGACAGAAGGTTGATCCACCTTCCCATCCCCGTTTTCATCCAAATGAAGGGCAATCTCACCCAGGGCCACAGCCTTGTCCAAATCCACCCCCAGCTTCAGTTCACTCAGCTTGATGGCTTCGTTTTTCCCGGAAAGGCTGAAGGCCAGCACCGGAGTTTGTGCAAGAGCCTTCTGGCTGATGGTCTGCCCATCGATCTTGGTCGCCTTTGAAGTAAGGCTCAATGTCCCAACGGGAATCGTTGAAGGAACCCGGTTGATCGTGGAGGAAATCGCGGTTTTTTGCTTGAAAGGCGGAATGGGGATCTGCTTTGCACCTTCTTCTCCCATCGCCACTTCGCCCGTGGCCGAGGGGGGGCACTCGGTAAAATCAGAGGCATGCCCCTTAACATTCACAACGCTGATTTGGAAGGTGTGATTCCCCGAACGCTGATAACCGAAGAACTTGTTGGAGTAGATCCCATCCCCGGGAAACTGGTCTCCGTGAGCTTCGAGTCCATCGTCAAAGAGAGGAAGCTTCTTCGGAAGGGGCTTGTTGTCAGGGCCAATGACCACAGCTTCGACCTTGGCTCCCGCAACCGGCCATTTCGCAGTTACAGCAACCGAGACAGGGATGGGATTCGGGTAGCTGTAGGTCGTCGCCCCAGTGGAAGCGATGATCGAAACCGTGTCCGAGAAGGTAAGAGCTGTCAAATCATAGGTTCTCGAGAGCTTGCTTCCTCCCAAAGAAACGAGGGCTTGCCATTTCCCGGAAGCCGGCTTGTTCACATCGAAAATGAGCTGCTGCTTGGTCCCACGGAAATTTACATTGGGGTCCTTGGAATTCCGATCGATGACCTTGCCATTGGGATCTTTTAACTTCAGCTCAAGAAAGGAGGTCGTTGTTGTCCCGAGACTCACGGTAAAGTTACTGGACAGCCCGGTGATCTCAAAATCCATGGTCTTTGTTTGTCCGGACTTCAGGTCCTCCTGGATCTGCTCATTCGCAGTCCCGCCGCCTTGCACTTCGCCGATGATCCGTTGAAAAATGCTGGGGAGCTGAGACGAACTGGAGGCTCCGAAATAACGTCCCCCCGTTCCGGTGGCAATCGCAGTCAAAGTCCTTGTGTCCACCCCGGTTCCTACCCCAATGGAATACACAGTGGTCTTCTTCGCTTTCAAGCTCGGAACCACAGAAAGAGGATTCGGCCCGCGGTTGGAAAAACCGTCGGAGAGAAGGATGATGAGTTCAGCACAACCTTGGATGCGATCCAATTGACTCTGTCCCACGAGAAGACCTGAACCAATCGCGGTACCCCCTCCAGCACGCAATCGGGAAATCGCCGCAAGCGCAGCGCCCCGGTGGACAGCATCGATTTTCCTCATTCCCAGGTCCACACTGGCACTGGATGAAAAGGAGACTACCGAAAGCCCTTCCCCATCCCTGAGTAGCCCTACCCCAAGGAGGGAGCCAAGGATTGCAAGGGCCATCCGAGAACCTGACATACTCCCGGAGCGGTCGATGACCAAAGTTACGGCGAGAGGGCCGTTGTTCACCTTGTAGGTGACAGCCACATGTCCCGCAGTCGAAGAAGAAGGCTGCGTCTTCGGCTCCTTAAGCCCTCCCACGCCTGAAGCCTGGATGGTCTTCCAGCAGCTCCCTCCTCTGAAATACTCTTGGTTGGTTTTAATCGCCTTCCCAGCGGCGTTCCGAGCACCCTTAAAATGCTTCGTGCCATTAAATCCAGTGGTGCAGTATTCCGTCCGTAGGTTGTTGGTCGAAATCGTGGTCCCTCCATCCATAATGCAACAGACAGAGGAATTGCTCGTCACGCAATAATGCTTGGGATCACTGCCTTTGACATCCCCAATATAGCCCTTGTATTCATCGAGAATCCCAAAAAGATAATGCCCCATTTCATGGACGAGGCCGAACTGCCCTCTAGCTTTTCCGCTGATACTTTTATGCGTTTGGCTGATCGTAACATGGAGCCCGTCTTTCCCTAGACCTCGAAGATGAGCGCGTGCCCCACTGCTGTCTTTCAGGACCCAGACATCGGCCTTTTCTTTGAGCTGCCGGCAGGTTGTAAAGGTAACGGTCCCTAGTTGGAGCTGCTTTTCGGTCGCGTCATAGAGAAGCTTTGACCCTGCGTTGAACAAAGGCTTCCAACTATTAAAATCTTTTTCGTCATAGGCAAAATAGACCAGGATATCGAGTTTGCCCTTTTTGATCGTGCCCCTCCCTGCCATGGCTTTCGCGGAGAAGCTCACTAAAAGGAGGAGGAACAAGAAAAGAGTACAGCTTCTTTGAAAGATGAAAGAAACGAACGGTTTCATTGGCTTACATTCCTTTCCCCAAAGTCCAACTTTCTTTGCGGGTGGAGGCAGAAGAGCAAGAAGGAGAAGATGGGGGTAAAAAAAACAATAGGTGGTTTTAGTGCGGAAGGCTCAAAAAGAACCTTGGGGTACATTAGATAGGATTCACAAAAAAAGGGCCAAGAGTGGAGGTCGAATATTATCTAAGAACCCTCCCCATGCCAGCCCCCCCAAGGAAAAAAAATTCTATTCATCCAAGGGGGCCAGTTGGAGGAGAAGATCCCCCCCTCCCACCGTATCCCCCGGCTTCACCTGGATCGCTTCGACGTGCCCCGCTCCTTCCGCCTGGATGGGGTTTTGCATCTTCATAGCCTCGAGGACAAGGAGGGTTTGGCCCTTCTCAACTTTTTGACCTTCCTCAACTTCGACTGCCACAACGACTCCAGGCATAGAAGCTCGAACCTCGGGACTCAACCCACCCTTTTTACCCCCCACCCGTTGCGCGATTTTTTCGCGCTCGTCCAGAATTTCGACGTGACAGAGATCACCTTTGTAGTGCACATCCAGGTTTCCTTTGGATGTGGGTTGGAGGTAGGCATCAAAACCTCTCCCATCCACGAGCATGTGGAGGCTGCGCCCCATCTCAAGGAGACAAGGATCCACAGGGTAGATCTCGACCTCTTCGGTTCCATCGTCATCATGACGAATCAGGTGCGCCAGGAGGAGATCCCCCTTTTTTTCGAAGTGGATCTCTCGCTGAATGCTCTTGCCATCGGATTCAACCGTCACGTAATACCGCATCTCATCCCCTTCCTTCGAGTCTTCCCCTCAGGACCCAGGGACTCACTCCTTTTGCCCCCTCTGTCCCCTTTTTCTCGGAAACTAAGCTACCTTTGTACTTGGCATAGGCAGCGGCCAATCCGGCGACCTCCAAGACCTGCAATTCTTGGGGCCGCTCCAGGCCCTCGAGAATGGACGTATCGTAGTCCCCGGATCGGAACTCCTCCGAATGCAGGACATGGACCGCTGCGGGCACTGAAGTCTGCACGCCCGCAACCCTGAGTTCGGCCAGGGCCCGGAGCATGCGCTCGATCGCCCGTCCCCGGTCTTCCGCCCAGACAATGAGTTTGGCCAGCATGGAGTCATAGTAAGGGCTGACCTCAAGACCACGAAAGATTGCGGAGTCAAATCGAACGCCCCGTCCCCCGGGGGAACTGAGCCTCTCAATCTTTCCCAAGCTAGGAAAGAAAGTTTTCGGGTCTTCCGCGTTGATACGGACTTCAATGCTGTGCCCGCGGGGTTCCAAGGGGCTTCGCACCTTCTTCCCGGCCGCCACTCGGATCTGCTCCTCGACCAGGTCCACCCCAAATCGCTCTTCCGTTATCGCGTGCTCCACCTGGAGCCTCGTGTTCATTTCCAGAAAATAAAATTCTCCGTGGCTGACCATAAACTCAATGGTCCCGGCCCCTTCATAACCGACCTTGAGGGTCAGGGCCTTGGCTGCCTCCTCCATCCGTCTCCTGAGGTTTGCATCCACTGCAGGGGAGGGACTCTCCTCGACCAGCTTCTGGTGGCGCCTCTGGACCGAGCACTCGCGCTCGCCATAGGTCACACAGTTTCCATGCTGATCCGCGACCACCTGGATCTCCACGTGGCGGGGCTTGTCGAGGAACTTCTCAAGATAGACCCGCCCATCTCCGAAGGCTCCTTCCGCCTCGGCTTTTGCGAAGCGCAGTGCTTCGTCAAACTCCGCCTCATCCCGGACAATCTTAATCCCCTTACCCCCTCCTCCCGCGGCTGCCTTCAGGAGGACGGGAAACCCGATCTCATGGGCTTTTTTGAGTAGTGCAGCAGGATCGAGATCTCCATCCGCTCCCGGGATCACAGGAACTCCGGCCTCCAAGGCCACTTGCCTGGAGGAGATCTTGTCCCCCATCTTCGAGATCGCAGCGGCAGGGGGACCGATGAAAACGATGCCGGCCTTGCGGACCGCCTCGGCAAAGGAAGGGTTCTCGGAGAGAAACCCAAACCCGGGATGAATCGCATCTACCTCACAGCTTTGGGCGATCTCGAGGATCAGATCTCCTCGCAGATAGGACTCCGCTGGAGGAGGCGGCCCCAGGAGATAGGCACGATCGGCATAACGGACAGGGAGGGAATTCCGGTCAACCTCGGAGAAGACGGCAACCACCTCGATCCCCATCTCCTTGGCCGTCCGCTGGACCCTGAGGGCAATTTCCCCCCGGTTGGCAATCAGGATGCGACGAAACATTTCGGCAATGTAGCCTTTTCGTCGGGCAAAAGGATGAAAATCCTGCTGAAGAATCCTATCGTGGCCCCTGAAAGCAGTAAAAGAAGCTGCTAAGGGCTTCTTTCTAGGTAGAAATCTCAGCAATCCCCTCCAACAATTCAGGAGAACCATGTCCACAGACGCCGAAACTCCAAAAATCGCCAAACTCAAAATTGGCGACAAGGAACTTGACCTTCCGATCATTGAAGGGACCGAAGGGAACATAGCGGTAGACATAAGGAACCTTCGCAAGGAGACCGGAGCCGTAACATTTGATCCCGGATTCGGGAACACTGCAGGCACTCTCAGCAAGATCACCTTCTTGAATGGAGAGGAGGGGATCCTCCGGTACAGCGGTTATCCCATCGAAGAGCTGGCCCAAAAGAGTACCTTTCTCGAGGTCGCCTGGTTGTTGATCCACCAGGAACTCCCCACTGCAGACCAGTTGGAGGGTTTCGAACATGAGATTCGTTACCACACGATGCTCCATGAAGATTTCAAGCGGTTCTTTTCGAGTTTGCCCAAGGAGGGCCATCCTATGGCCCTGTGCGCGGCAACCGCATCGGCGCTCTCGGCCTTTTATCCCGATGTCAAATTCGACGACCCGGAGGAGCACCGCTGGAAAGCCGCAGTCCGCCTCCTGGCCAAGTTCCCCACCATCGCGGCCTACTCCTTTAAGCACAGCATCGGGCAGCCCTTCATGTTCCCCCGGAACTCCTTCAGCTACACCGAGAACGTCATGCACATGATGTTTTCCAACCCCTGTGAGGAATACACACCCGACCCGGTCGCAGCCAAGGTTTTGGATCTTCTACTCATTCTTCACGCGGACCATGAACAAAACTGCTCTACGAGCACGGTGAGAACGGTGGGGAGCGCCCAAGCCAATCTCTTCGCCAGCGTATCCGCCGGTATCTCTGCCCTCTGGGGTCCTCTGCATGGAGGCGCCAACCAAAAGGTCATCGAGATGCTCATCGCCATCCACGAGGGAGGCAAGACAGCACGTCAATTCATGGACATGGCCAAAGACAAATCCAGTGGAGTCCGTCTCATGGGCTTCGGCCACCGGGTCTACAAAAACTATGACCCGCGAGCCAAGATTTTGAAAAAAGCCTGCCACGATGTCCTCGCGAGACTCGGCTCCAGCACGCCTCTTCTCGACATCGCCCTGGAGCTTGAGGAAATCGCCCTTCACGATGACTATTTCATTCAGCGCAAGCTCTATCCAAATGTGGACTTCTACTCAGGCATCATCTACCAAGCCTTGAACATCCCCATCGATATGTTCACGGTCTTCTTCGCTATGGGACGCATGCCGGGATGGATCTCTCAATGGCTCGAATTCCACAGGGATCCCCACAGCAAAATCACGCGGCCCCGGCAGATCTACATGGGAGCGACCCTCAGGCATTACGTCCCGGTCAACGAGCGCTAAATCCCTGGGTAAGAAGGAGGATGGCGCAGGGAGCTCTTTCTTCCTGCCTTCCTCCGTCGGGCCCCGCCCCTATCACGTAAGCCCTCGCAATTTCCAAAGCAATAGGACGACCCACCAAAGAAGAAGGACTCCCGTCAGGGGCTCCAAGACCTTTTGAGCCTTTCCCGATCGCCCACCCATCCATGCCAAACCGAAAGCCAGTAGGTTCAGGAGGATCAGAGCACCCGCAGCCGACAAAACCCATCCCACTAACGTCAGCCCGAAAAATTCCTCCCCCCAGATCCGAAACCAGCGTTCCCCCCCACCCAACCTTTCATGGGCTGTCCCCGAGATCCCCGTATACAAGGCCAGGAGCCAGACCAGGAAGGAAAACAAAAAACTCACCCCAGAGAGGGGAGAAAGAATCCACCGAGGTTCTTTGAGCAACCAGGAAAGCTTGGGATGGAGTCGACTCAGGGAAGTCACTGGGCTGTTTTTCATGGCATCGCTCCTTGTTTGATAGAAGGAAACTCCACTCCTTTGGGTCATCCTCACTCAGACAAAACTATCTCCTCAAAGAGAACCGTGTCAATCCCTCTCCGGAAAGAACCCTTTTCCGCAAAAATCAGGGAAATCTTTATCGATTCCGAAGGATCCGCACAGTTTCCTCCAAATCCTTCCTGATCCATTCATCCAAGAACCCCGAAGGGAGCGTTCCCATGGCTGACTCCAATTCCTGAAGCATAGCCGGATCTGGCCTTGAAAACTCAAAAAAAGCAAGGCGGCGGAGAAGGTTTTGAATCAATCGTACAATGCCTTTTGGACAAACCGGCTCTACAGGCCGAAGAGCTTCAACGAGGCAAACAATGCTTGACTGATACTGCAAAACCCTCAGCAAGACATCCCGATGACATCTACGGGATATGAGCCCCAACCGACGACGCAGCAATGGAATTGGAAGCCATTTGCGTGCCCGTTGACAGCTTCGCTGAAGCGACTTGGCAACCCAACAGGAAGGATCACAGAGACCATCAAGAACTCTCTCAGCTTCACCCTCGATTCTTAAAAAGTACCGGTAAGCAGCAAGCCGGAGACGTGCCGGAGAAGAGGCACCTGGAGACAAAAAAGCCTTCACTTCATCCTTGTCATTTGGACCAGCCAACTCAAGAAAAGACAAGTCGAGTTTTCGATCCACCGGATGTAAACGTCTTTGATCTTGCACCCAATCCCTTGGGTCCACTCCGCATTTTCCTAAATAAAAAGCTGCAGTCCTTCGGACACTTGGAGCAGAGTCCAAAAGGCCGACCTCGCACTTTGGAATCACCTCATCAGGAAAACGTTCACACCAACAGGAGAGAGCCTCCTTCCGAAGGAAAAAAGAACGAGCCTTTTCAAGGGTTTCAAGACAGAGGAGCAAAGTTTTTTGCGAACAAGATCTCGACACCCACCGAAAAAGACGGATGGTAAGAATCGGGTCTCCGGTTTCCAGCCAAGGGACCAAGGTCCTGGGTTGAAAACCATTCTTGAATATCTGTAAGGACGCCCAACGGCGGCACTCTAAATCGAGGGATGTATCCCCAAGCAATAGGTCTGGGCACTCTTTTTTGATAAACCATTCCCAAAAGCGCTTGAGAAGAGAGGAGGGTTCCTCTCTGGTTACCCGGGAAAGCTTCCAAAAAGCAGGGAGGGATTGAAAAAGAAACTCTTCCCCATCCGGCCCACTAAAACAGGAATCCCAAATTTGAAAAAGCTTTTTCCGGCTTTGATCGCGAATCTCAGGAACCCAATCATTCGCCCGCAGCAGAAGAACAAATAAGCTCATCTCGAAAGGAAGCTCTTCCATTCGGGCAACGGCAGCTTCCCGGACAAATCCATTCATATGGAATGCCATAAGGCAAAGAGCATACTTCCCGTCGGAAGACCCAAGGTCCAAGCCTTGAACTGTCTTTGGGGTAATCTTCGGTTTTTTGAAAAACATGGAGATTTCCCAGGAACGCAAAGCAGACAGTTCCTGAACCCAAGAAAAAGGAGTCCTTTGCGTCCAAAGGTCTTTCAAAAATTCAAATCCATGCTCTGTAAGAATGGTTTTTTGAAACCATGGCCTCAACCAACTCATTGCCAAAAGGTTCCTCGACCAATTTGCAGAATTCGATCCTTTTCTTTTTTAGGTCGCGATCGGACCCATGTGCCCTGTCGGGTTTCTCCAAGCACCTCATTTCCCCATCAAAAGCTTCTGCCTGTAAACCTCCATTTTTCGTCGAAGTTCTGGAGTTTAGGGCTTTGCCTCCTCTCACAAAAGAAAGGTCTTTTTTCGTTCCGACCAAAAGCAAAGCCATCCAAGCTCGAACGGCATACACATCCCCGAGGGTGAGCAGAGATGGTTGAATCCTCATCTGCTTTCCTTTCACCATTTTCTCAGCCCCCACAGCATTTCCTTTCGGAGCAGAAACAAGAAAAAACAGCTCTCCGGAGGGACCTGAAACATCCACGGGATTTGGGGTCCGACTTCCGTTCTCTGCCTGCCCAAAGGAAAAGCCTAGGCCCATTCATGACTCGTCGCTTTTGCGAATGAGACTTGGAATCGCTTGCTTGTATTTCGCATGCTTTGCCTTTGTTCCAAAGTCCTCCTCAAAGTGGTACAATTGCCTTCCCCATTCGGGGGACCAGCCATTCAACGCGGCGAGCTTTTTGACTCGCCTCTCCTTATCCCTGATGGTTTTTTGTTCATAAACCAATCGGGCTTTTTCCTTTGACCGCATCTCTGTCGTTTTCTTAAGGAGAACAAAATGTTCCTCTCAAGGCTTGCGGGCATCCTCCCGCTGAGCCTCCTGCTGGTCACAGGCTCCCCCCTCTCTGCCCAATCAACCAAAAAGGCGGAGAGCAGGCAAGCTTTTGTACCGCTTGAAGGCGTCACAACCCCCGGCATCTTAGATCAGATGCCCAGCCCTCCCCAGGGGCAATCCTTACAGTATCTCAGGCCCCCTCTTCCCGATCTACCTACGGTATCAACAAGAGTCACCCCTCATGGGCCGCCAACAGACCTTTTTGGGTCCGCAGCCCCCAAAGCTGCCACAATTTCTGTGTTTCAAAACAGGAGAGTCCTGCCTTCTGGAGCTTCCCGTTCGGTGGTAGGAGAACCGAGTGCCATCCAAAACGGTTTCACAGCCTTTTACACCGGCAACTGGTACGCAGCCCTTTCCACCGACGACGGACAATCCTGGGGGTACATCAATCCCTACACAAAATTCCCCAAACTGGACGGAGGGTTTTGCTGCGATCAATACACGATGTATGTCCCCTCTTACAAGCTCACCGTCTGGTTGCTCCAATATGCTTATAGCGCCACAACAGGATACGGGAGTTACAGGATTGCCATTGCCAAGAACGAAGCAAACCTCCGCAAAGGGATCTTCCATTACTACAGCTTCAGCCCCAAAACCTTTGGCTTGGGAAAAGGCTACTATTTGGATTTCCCGAACCTGGCATATTCCAGGACCTATTTGTATGCAACCGCCAACATTTATAAAGGCTCCACCTACAGCTCCACGGTCTGCTGGCGCATGCCCCTAAGCAAACTCGCCTCCGGCTCAGGATTCAGCTTCAGCTTTTTTCGCAGGAGTGGAAGGACCTGGAGACTGACCCATGGGGCCACAACGACCATGTATTGGTGGCAACATGTAAACAATACCAAGGGTTACCTCTTCCAATGGCAGGACAGTTCATCAACGATCCACATCTATTCTGTCTCTGTCAGTGCTTGGAACTGGGGAAATCGAGGCAGCATGCTTGCCAAGGATCCTTCGGGGCGCAACTGGATGGCTCGGGCGGATTCTCGGCCCTTGGGCGCTTGGGTCTCCGCGGGCAAGATCGGAGTCATGTGGAACGCAAAACAAGGCGGCTCCCTTGCCTATCCTTACATCCGCATCATCGAAATCAGCGAAGCCACCAAAAAAGTGCTTCGAACGGGGGATGTCTGGAACTCCACCTACGCCTTTTCCTATCCATCCGCTTCGAAAAACTCCCGGGGACATGTTGCTGGCTCTTTTGCCTTTGGAGGCGGATCCCATTATCCAAGCTCCGCGGTTTGGATCGTGGATGATCTTTCCCCATCCTTGGCCCCGATCAATGCCGCCGTCACGGCCGTTGGCAACAACAGTCCCCTTGCCCAAAAATGGGGGGACTACTTTACCTCCATTCCTCATTCCAGGATGACAAGAACCTGGATCGCGACCACAATGATCATGAGTGGAGGAAACACAGGGACCTATCTACGACCCAGCTATGTCCACTTCGGAAGGCTCAGGGATCGCGTTCTTCTCCCCGATCTGGTTCCCACAGCCCTTTCCTCCAGCTCGAGTGTCTTCTACCACGGTAGTTCCTATACCCTCTCCAGCACCATCCGAAACGAGGGTACAACAAGCGCCGGAAGCTCCCACAATGGTTTTTATCTCTCCACAAACAGCATCATTACAAGCTCGGATCTCTTGATCCGAAGCTTCACGCTTCCCGCCATAGGGATCGGTTCCTCCAGATCCTATTCAAGCCTTGCGTATATCCCATCCACGGCACCCGTCGGCAATTGCTGGCTGGGGGTCTATGCGGATCGGGATCATCGCTTGACAGAATGGTCCGAGATCAACAACACCATGGCCCGACCAGTTCGCTGCATGGGAAGGCCGGACTTGATCATCTCCACTGTCAGCACGAGCACAAGGGTCCTGAACGCCGGGCAAAGGATCCAACTCCAAGTCACCACCAAGAACATCGGGCGGGCAACGGCAGGAGGGTCGATCACAGGAGTCATGCTCTCCACCAATAGCATCATCAGCACCATGGACGACTTCTTAGGTGGCTATTTTCTCCCCACCCTCCTTCCAGGTAGATCTCTTACGAGGACCATCTCGGGGACCCTCCCTTACTACTTGATCGGCTCTCCCAGATACTTGGGAGCCTATGCGGATGTCTCCGAAACCATTACGGAGGTTTCCGAATCCAACAACAGCCGAGCAAGGATCCCAGCCATCCCTGTCAGGAGTTTGACCAGCGGGGAGTTCTTGCAATACCGCCACCCGGTTTACACAAACTTCGCCCGGATGCGCGGACCTTACACCTGGACGAGCGCCCGCCTCCGCGCTGCAACAGGTGGCTCTGCCCCCATGTATCTGATCGCTCCAAGACGCCGAGGTTATTGGTATCTGCTCGTCATGAGCGGACGCAGACCCTTCGTCTTCGACTCCCTCAGCTCCTTCGGACTCGGAGTTCTCAACACAGCGATGTTCCCGCTCTGGCTCTCCAGAACGAACGCCATCGGCCTGGGAGCTCCAGGCCTGAATCTTCCAAGAGTCCATCTCACCGGACCCTTGACTGTCTTTATCTACAGTGCCTGGTTCGACCCTTCTTTCACAACCTTCCTTGGGTTTGGAAGCAACAGCCTCTATCTCCGCGTCGAGCGGTAGAGATTCGAGCCTTGTGAATCCTCTCTACAGGGGCGCCTCAGCGCCCCTGTTTTTTGATGCAGCCCCAGGAGAGACCCTCCGATTTCTTTCCCTTGAACCTGACACCCGTTCCCGAGTCCAAGGCTTGAGTCCAAGGCCTAAGACAAAAAAATCACAGCGGGATATTCCCATGCTTCTTTCTGGGGTTTCGATCCTGCTTTGTCACGAGGCGATCGAGGGCCCGACATAAAACCGCCCGAGTCTCCCTGGGATAAATCACATCATCCACATAGCCAAAGGAAGCTGCGGTATAGGGATTGTAAAACCTCTCCTTATAGCGCTTCACCAGGGCGGCCTCGGCCTCCTTGGGATCCTCTGCTTCCTTGATCTCATTGCGGAAAATGATCTTGGCTGCCCCGTCAGCCCCCATGACGGCAATCTCCGCCATCGGCCAGGCAACATTAAAATCCCCTCGAATGTGCTTGGAGTTCATGACGTCATAAGCGCCTCCAAAAGCCTTCCGGGTAATCACAGTCATCTTGGGAACGGTCGCTTCGCAATAAGCATAAAGGAGCTTGGCTCCATGAAGGATGATCCCTCCATGCTCCTGTGCGGTCCCAGGTAAAAACCCGGGCACATCTTCGAAGGTGACAAGAGGAATGTTAAAGGCATCGCAGAAGCGAATAAACCGAGCCCCCTTAATGCTGGCGTCGATGTCAAGCACTCCAGCCAAGAACATCGGTTGGTTTCCGATCACTCCGATCACCCGGCCTCCCAGACGGGCGAAACCGACAATGAGGTTTTGCGCATAACGCCCATGGATCTCAAAGAATCTCCCCTCATCCACAACCTCAGCCACAACTTCCCGCATGTCATAGGGCTGGTTACTCTCGGGAGGAATGATCTCATCCAGGCTGGGACACTCGCGGTCCAGGCTGTCCCCCGTCTCCACAAAGGGAGGATCCTCCGCGTTGTTCAGGGGCAAGTAGGAGAGCAGTTCCCGGACAAAGGCAAGGCAGGTGGCATCATCCGGAGCCGTTAGATGCGCGACCCCCGAAACCTCGCTATGGACCCTTGCCCCTCCCAGCTCTTCGCTCGTGATCTCCTCGTGGGTCACCGTCTTGACCACATCCGGCCCGGTTATGTGCATATAACTGGAGCCTTCGACCATGAAGATAAAGTCCGTAATCGCGGGAGAATAAACTGCCCCCCCGGCACAGGGTCCAAGGATGGCCGAAATCTGCGGAATGACACCTGAGGCGAGGGTGTTTCTCAGAAAAATGTCCGCGTATCCACCGAGGCTGACCACTCCCTCCTGGATCCTGGCCCCCCCCGAATCATTGAGACCAATCACCGGGACCCCAATTTTCAAAGCCTGATCAAGGACCTTGCAAATCTTCTTGGCGTTGCTTTCGCTGAGACTGCCCCCGAAAACAGTGAAATCCTGGGAAAAGAGAAGCACCTTGCGCCCATCAATGGTTGCAGAGCCCGTGACAACCCCGTCGCCCGGAAATTCCTTTTCGTCCATTCCGAAATCCCGGCAACGGTGCTGCACAAAGGCATCCCATTCTTGGAAACTTCCGGGATCCACGAGCAACTCCACCCGCTCTCGCGCGGTCAATTTGCCCTTCTTGTGTTGGGCTTCTATGCGCCCTTCTCCCCCACCAAGAAGGGAAAGGCGCCTCATCTCTTCGAGCCTTTCAAAGGCCTTTTCGTGGTTCACTTGGGCACCTCCACCAACTCGGTCAGGACTCCACCCATCGCCTTAGGATGCACAAAGACCACCTTGGTCCCGTGGGCTCCAGGCCTCGGCTTTTGATCCAGGACTTGGATCCCGATCCCTGTCAATCGGTCGATCTCGGCCTGGCCATCGGTTATTTCAAAAGCCAAATGGTGGATACCGGGGCCTCGCTTCGCGACGAATTTGGAAATCGGAGAGTCCTCCCCCACCCCTTCGAGCAACTCAATCCGGGTCTCTCCCGCAAAGAGAATGGCCACCCGCACCCGCTCCGAAGGAACTTCCGAAATCCCCTCAAATCGAAGCCCAAGCCCATCCCGATATCGGCGGACAGCCTCGTCGAGGTCCTCCACCGCGATCCCAATATGGTGTAATTGTTTGATCATTGAAGCCGGAGTATAGCCATGGCCCCGCCCCATCCCCACTCAAAGCAGAAAAACCAAAACCCTTACCGCATCCTCCCCCGGGCCTGAGGTAGCCTGGACTCACCTTGGAGCCGCAAACAACAAGCTAACGAAGCCCAAGCTCCAGCACTTTCGGTTTCTTGGAGGACCAAGGATCCACCGAAAACTCCTTCCGCAATTCCTTCTTGGGGAAGAGACCACCTGAAGCATCTCTCTCTCTCCAGACAAGTCGGAGAAGGTGAGGACCGGGAACTTGGGGAATCCATGTTTTGGAGAGCTGTGCAGACAAAGGCTCCAGGATTTTTCCCAAGGAAAAACGGCGGGTAAAGATCCCCGGGTTGTTGAACTCCCAGACCTTGATCCTTCGTTGGGGGTCCCAGGCCTTGGAATTCGGCCGGATGCGAAAAGAAAGGATCGCAAATTTTTTGTTCTTGGCAGAATTCGCAGAGACTCTCACAGCTTGCCAAGAGGGATAGTGGAAGGCCAGAATCCCCGGAGACGAAGAGGAGGGTCGCCCAAAGGAAACACCCCATTTTTTATGGATGAGAAAAATGCGATCGCGAAAGGATGGCAGAAAAACCTTATCTCCACTTCGAACCCTGGTTCCATGCAAAGAGGAGGAAGAATGAAATCGAGTCGGTTCAAGGCTCAGGAAGCCTGAGGTGGAGACTTCCTTTCGGCCCTGTTCCACACGGACTCGGAAAACTTGGAGTGGGCTGTGCAGGGAAAAGGAAGCCTCTTTATTGTTTTGAATCTCTTGGGAGGAAACAGAAAACTGTTCCAGCAAGGACGGCGGCTTTAGAGAAACAAGTAAAACCTCAAATTTGGGAAAGCGAAGGGGAATGTCCCTCCAATAAAAAGTCGCCACACGATTCCTTCCCGAATTCCTCCAGGTTGCTCTATAGGGTTGCTTGGACAGGGTCTGGCCGGTCTCCCGCAGAACAACTCCTACTGAATCGGGTGGAATCTGATTGGGAAACGAAATGTTGCAAGCAAAGCTTCCACACCGTTCCAGCTGAAGAATGATGGTTTTCTTCTGCGTTTTCGGCCTCAGGACAAGGGGAAGATAATCCTTACTGGGAGGAACATTCAATAGGGGCAGCTTTTCACTTTTTGGGCCAAAGAGAAGAAAGTGGTCCTCTTTTTTTTGAACGGCCCATGAGATCCTCGAGGCTTTGCTCCCCCCCGCAAAGAGTGCGGCATGGGGGATCGGTTCACCGCGTTTATTTTGAACAAACACCTTGGCCCGCTCATACCTTCTTTTCATCCTTACGGAAATCGTTGTCCTTCCATCCTTCATTTCTTTAAAGGGAGGCAGAACGGCAAAGCCATAAAACAAAGCATGATTTTCGACGATCAAATCCAAAGGTTTCGATTGGTATCGGGCTGAAAAGGAAGAAAAGGGAATGGAGATCCGGCCATCCTCGTCCGTGTATCTTTTTCCCCTAAATGCGTTTGGCAAATAACCGACAGGGGATCGAAAAGAAATTTCTCGCCGGGAAAAAGCATGCTCCCCCTTAAAAGAGAGTTGAAAGACAAGCTCTCGTTTTACAATAAGATCCAGGGGAGCCCTTTTTCCTCGAGTAGAAGTCCTTGGAATCAAAACTTCCCTTTTTAAATCCGAGCCTTTTCCGTGGTAGATAAACACATAAGTTTCCCCAGGCTTGACAAGAGGAAAACTCCCCCTCCCCTTTCTGCAGGGAACCCACCAGATCCCCGCATTTCCCTTCTTTTCTTTAAGCCCAAAACTCCCTCCCCACTCCAAGACATGGTGCTTGCTGGAGAGAAGCCTGCAAGAGACGGGAACATGGGGTGGAACGGGCACCCTCAGGGCTTCTTCGCCCTTCCGCCTCCCATACTGCTTCACATCCACCCAAACCCGAGAAGAGCTGGCTCCAGGAAAATCGGGCAGAACTTGCACCTTGCAGCTTTTTGCGAGCCGTTGAAGCCAAGAAAGGAGAAAGCTTCGATCCAGAAAAGTAAGGCGGCCTTTAGAATCCGCGATCCCTATCCTTGTGCGCAAAAAGGGACTGTTCCTCAAGGGGATTGCAGAAGGCTTGCCCCGTTCTTTTTTTTCCCACAACAAGGCAAGAGGAAACCTTGCAAAAGATGAAGCATCTTCCTTCCGGGAAAACAATTGAAACGAAAGCTTAAGCCCTTCCTTCATTCGGATCAGAAGGGGCTTATTCGGATGATCCACATAGGGAAGGATATCCGGCACTGTTTTCAAGGCAGAAAAGCCCTTCCATCTTGCCAAAAAATAAGCAGCAAGGGTTTTCCCAGAAGGGATCTTAGAAACAGGGACCCTCACCAGCCCCTGATGATCAGCCCCATAAGACCGCCCCATTACATCCAGAACCCGATGAGGAACCCCCTCAATTTCTTGCTTCTTTTCCGGACTCAAGGAATTCAGTTTCGAAAGGGTTTTTTCTTGGAAGATCAGCACCTTTAAGTGGGCCATTGGAACAGGCTGTCTGGGACCACGGACAATTTTGACCGTCAAAAAATGAGAAAACCCGGTTTTCTCCTGTTTCCTTCCGGAAAGTTCTCGTGCGGGAAGGACTTTCCCTCCAGCCCTTTGTTTCAATCCCCGATCCAAAACCCCCACCTTCTCAGTCTCAAGGGGATCTACTCTTGGCTGGATAGCGACCTTTCCCCAAAAAAACAAACCCACAAAAACAAGAGCAAGGAATCCAAAGACCAACAGGAGGGTATTTTTGTTCATGGTTGTCATAAAGCGATCCTGGGGTAGAAGCCTAACAACTCCGTCCTCTCTTTGGGGATCATACAACTTCACTTTCACCTGGGAAATGGGGATGCCCTCTGCCCTCATCCCTGCAGGTTCCCTTACATTCTTGGTGTATTGTGGCCTGCTTTACATTGAACAGGCCGTGGGCTTTAGAAGTGCGTGGAGAGCTGTAATCGCATGTGCGGCATGCAAAGTCACCAAAAGAAGAAAAGGCTAAGCATTCCGACGTTTCCTTCTCTGTAACCTCTTTTTCTTCTTAACACCTTTCTTAAAACGTAAAAAAGAAAAAAAGCCTAAAAGGCCAAATAGGCCCCAATAAACCATGTTCCCTTCCACCGTCCCCGCCTTGTGGCCTTCTTCACTCAATCTTTTTTTCAGCCTTCCTTTCTGCTCTTCCAAAAACTTATTTAAAGTTGGATCCCCTCTCCTCACCTGAAAGCTCCGATGATGAATGTTATCTTGGATGATTTGCCCTGGAATGAAATGAAAAGAGAAATCATTTGTGTTTGACGGAAGGCCCGTCCGGTCTTCCACTGAGGAGACTGAGATGGACCAACTATTAAAGGAAACCCCATCCTTTTTATAAAACCTTTTTTCAATGGTTTTTGGATAGGCAATCTTGTTCTTTTGAGACAACCAAGTAAAAGACGAACACTTATCCAAGCGTCGCAGCTTCCCATGTTCTCTGTGCTCAAAGAGCTGAAGGGCATTTCCCCATTTTTTATTGAAAACCCATCGCATGGTTCCAGAGCTTTTTTCCCAACTTAGGATCAGACGATCCTTCAGCTCCTTGACATCTAATGAAAACCTTTCATTCCTTAGAAATTGGGAAAAGGTCAAACCCTTTTCTTCAAAGAACCCCAATACTGTCGAATCCCATCCTAGATAGCGGGAAGACAAATCAAAAAAACCAAGGCGCCCCACTGTCAAGAGACCATCATTGAGCCGATAAATCTCCTTTCCTTCAGTCCCTTGCTCTAGAATGTTATGAAAGGTAATCTCTCCATCGAAAAAACTCTTTATATTCGCATAAATGAACTTTCCGGACTCATGCCTAGAAATATCCGGGTTTTCTTGGACACGGATCAATCCCTTGGGTCTGACTTCTCTTAAACAAGTCAGATGACATTCACCTTCTCTTTTTGTTTTCCTACCATCGAAGGATTCTTTGGAACAAGATGCTTTGATAAAAAGGACCTTAATCGATTTCTCCTGCCTTTCGAAACAACTGATTAAAACACTTAAACTTTCCCTAACTTTTTGCCCTCCATCCTCATTGATAAATCCCTTTATGACCTCAAGAGTTGGATTCCCTATAAAAAATAGAGTTAGAAAAACGAACGAAGAATATCTTCTTTTTTGGCACATAATTTTTTTCACATTCTCCCCAATGATTCCCTAGCCAACCTTTTCTCTTTTTTTAACTAAAGAATTTCACGAGACCTATCCGTGTAAACCTTTTCTTTCCTAATAAGGCTCCCTTTTTCACTACAAACAACCTATGAAAGCTCATACATAAAACAGCTCCAAAAAAAAGCGATCCGGTCGGACCGGATAGGGCTATCTTTATTAACCCAACACCTTCTTAATTGGACTGTTTTGTATTCATTAAAATGGTTTTTCCGGGCACAGATTAGAAGATGCTTTACAAGCATCTCTTTGACCTTCCCATATGGCAAACTCAGTATAGTTGCAACCACACATATAACAAAAGCCCCAAAAGCTCCACCCACCAGCATCATCATTGCAGGTCCCCCTATCCACGGCATAACATCCCAAGACTTTTACGATTTCGCAGGAATGCTCTGGATCTGAATCAACACAAATCCTTTCTTTTCTTGGAGGGGAGGAGAGTAAAGGGGGAATTTTGATTTTAATTGGTACAAAGCCTTTTTGTGTTTCCCTTCCCTGTTTGCGGTATCTGCTTGCCCAGGCCCTAGGGATGCCTTTTGGGATTCCGGTGCGGCGAGAGAGCACTGGGTAGGCCAGACCTTCATTTCCACGCCAGGAGAGGATGCGACGGCGTTCTTCGTCCGTGTAGCGATTCATGCGGACCTCCAAAAATGGAGGTCTTAGGGAAATCGGGGCGGGAGGGGAAGGTGGCGGGGCCGAACAGTTACAGGGAGACAAAAAAATGCTGGAAAGGAAAACTCAAGAAAGGCTCTATTAGAAGAGCCACTCTGAATGGTATCCCTATTTTTTCTTTTAAGACCTTCTTTAATGAAGGAGCACCCAATTCTTCAAAGAAGGCCCACACTGTGGGGCCTTCTTTGAAGGACTCATTAACTACGAGAAGCCTGCTAATTTGGAACATCCAGCAATTTTTTAAGAAAAGGATTCCTTTCCTTCAAAATCGATTCGATTGAACTGGAGACCTCTAAAGGGAGAAAAATGGGGCTCAATCCATTTATTTCTTTGCAAGATTCCTCATTTTCTCCTGTAAATCTTTTATTTTTTTCTTTAGATTTTTATCCATGGTGGACATGCCAAATGGATTACCAGGTGCAGCCAAAAGAGAATGAAGAATCTTTTTATATTCGGCTTCAGTTGGTCTCTTAATCCTATTTAAATATTTCTGCAAGGATTTATGGTTGGATTTATTTTTATTTAAGTTATTTCCCTGGAATTGAGGGTCTTGAATCGTCGTTCCGAATACTTGTGTATAAGCTAGCTCATTCCCGTAAGAAAAAATATATTGCCATAGAATAACACTTCCAGCTAAACCCGGATCATTTGGAATGGGGACCTTGACACCAACAACTGAAGGATGAACGGTACTGTTATAGACCCATGACTGCGTAAACTGAGGGGCCAAGATGGCAACATTCCCCTGCCAACTAATGGGATCACCATTTACACCTCGGAAAGCCGTCCAAAGAGTGACTTGGACTTGATTAGCAGAACTGTTTATTTGCGTAATTTTGCAGTCGGTTTGATGGCCAAATTGTTGAGAACCTGGTAAACATTTTCCGGGAAAAAACCCAATCCCTTTTGGTTGAACATGGGTAGAAGAAACAGGTGTCCCATATTCCAAAAATGGTTCAAATACCCATTGATCCTTTAAAGACGATCCGTCCATTACTTTTAACTGAAGAGAAAAACCTGGAAAGGATACGATTTCACCTGAAACGCTTGTGATTTGCTTCCACACATTAGGCTGAACGGACCCTTGGGCAAGAATGCTCCCATCCAAGAGTCGACGAACCTTCCAATCGGTTGCATTTAAATCGGAGTTGCAATAAAAATCAATGGGATCTTGATTGTTCAAATCGAAAGGATTTCTAAGACGCAGACCGGAAAGTTGGGGATCAATGGTAACCCCTCCACTCAATTGAGGGATATGCCAGCTACGATCCATCCAATTGATTGAATATACATCAACTCCAACCTTCCTTCTTCTTGAAAAAAGATTTATAGGATTTGAAACTTCTGGCCCACGACCAAACAAATGCCCAAGTTCCGGGATCTGATTTTCATCAACTCGTTTAGAAAAAGAGGCAGGCTGAGGAAGGAGAGATCCCTCTCCATTCCAATTGGCGACATAGATCTCCCTTTGATTCCGATCAAAAAGATATAGTTTTTTCCCTAACAGATTTTGATAAACCCCAATAATATCTTTATCTGAAAAAACAATTGAATCAGTAATGCTGATAGAATAGTTGGAAGAAGACACTTTCTTTACCCGGAAAAGAAGTAGATCACTTTGCCGGTTTTCAGGAGACCAACTAACATATTCAAGCCCCGAAAGAAGGAAAGATTGCGCCCCTCCAGTATTCGAGGAAGAATACACGCGACAAGCAGCCCCCACGTAATGAAATGGCAACTGCAGACTGGCTAATAAATTTATTGAATTAGACGTTGGGTTCCATTTAACCCATTTCAACATGGCCTTATTCGTCGAAAAATTTTCGGATACTTCCAAAAAACTGCCAGGCTCTATGGATACCGGTATTTTAACGGAGTAATTTGAACGCAAATAATCATTTGGATCCTGTGATAAAGAGACTTTCCCTAGGAAAAGGGTTAAAAATAAAAAGAAAAGCGTTTTTGCCTTACATTTAGCTTGCAAACCTCTTAACTTCATTTTTTCCTCCAGTGATGTCAAAAGAAATTTGAATTTTTCACGAAGATGGACTCAAGCGCACTTCAATGATTAAACCCGCAATCCAGAGAAAAGACCTTGGCTTTTTATGAAGAATTTTTCGTAATTCAGAGCCACAAAAATAGACATTCAAAATCTCCTACTTAGTCAAAGCCTAAAATACTTTTAAAAGCCCATGACCTTGTTCATAAAATGCTCAGACGTTGCTCGCCATGACAAAAAATTAAACCAACCATTATCTTAGTAGCTAAAAAAGGAATTCCGCTCAAGAACCTACATTGAACCAATCATTTGTCCTATCTCCCTGATTTCGGAAATAGCTCGAACTTAGACATGTTCACCTGCAAACTTGAAGGGTAATAGTAAAAGATTTTATGGCTTTCGAGAAATTGCACATACTTCCTGTTTGCAGATCGGCCACCCTCACCAGCCTTCAAATACACCGAATGAAAGGATTTAATCAATATTTTTCTCTTTGAAGGAGGCATTTTGTTAAATGCATGACAAAGGGTCTTCCAATATTTTCTTTTTAGTTGCCGTAAAGTTCGAATAGAAGATGCCATGCTTGGAGTAGCATCTTCAGCGATTAAGGTTGCAACATTAACATTTTTTCCCTTAAAGTTATTCAATGATCCGACAGGTAACACATAAACATCTGGATGAGCCTCCAAAAAGTCTTGATCATCCTCACCCCTTGGATACACCCAATAATGATGCTGCTGGATTAAGGCCTTGCCAGCCTTCCATCTTTCAAAAAAAACAGCTATCTTTGCCTTTTTCCATGCCTTTGCCAAGCTCTTTACCTGCTTCCTTTCCCCCTCCTTCAACCAATCTAAATTTGACAACTTTGGGAGTTGAAAATCAAACTGCATAGTTCCATCTTCCACCGCACGAATAAAGCTATCACAGAAACGAATCATTTTTTCTTCGGCTAGACTCGGCAACCGGACCAATTCTTTAGATGGTGGATCTATAACTTTTACAATCTTTTTTTTCTGGCCTTGGGAGCTTTGCAATTTGGAACGTCTTTTGGGTGAACCTCTCTTTCCTTTCCTCTTTTTAATCATAGAGACCTGGGGGCTCTTAGATCGGCCAACACTTTCCTCCTTCAAGTTCATTTGAGCATCATGAAACTTCCTCAAAGATCCCTTGTTTGGGAAAAGCGATGGCCATAACAGGAAAACAATTAACAAGATTAGCAAACCTACAGTTACAGGAGGCAGTTTTTTTTGCAACATCGATCGATTGATTCTCTTTTTTTGCGAACCCATAGAAACATTATATCTTTTATTCCTTAAGAGATGAAAATAAAAGTAGCTCCATTTTTTATTTCGAAAAAATCCCTTTCAGCCTTAAAATAAATGAAAAGGCGTTTTCTAATAAACAGGAAAACCTGCCTCCTAATGAGTATCGCCTTCCTTATCCCCCATTAATTTAGCCGAAGATTTGGCAACCCCCTGCGATCAATACCATTTATCGCAAGCATCACAATTAAAGGCGAAATCAACAGCATCAGACCAAAAGATCCCATGGCTCCATTTCCAGGAGACGATAATCCCACACCAATCACTTGGAGTCTGCCAATCTCCATTACACCAATGCTCTGCAAATTGGGAAATTCCAAGATGACCTCCGGCTGAATGAACAGTCCCAGTTCCTCCCCCATGGGGAGGCGTAGAGTTGTAGGCCCCATAATCTATGTCAATGGATCCATTATTAACAGTCGCATTGTTGGTCACTGTTACTTGGACCGTATAACTGCACTTACTATTACCGTGAATCTCATAGTAATAGCAGTTCTCTTGTTGTTCGTAATACCAACAATCCCCCCTTTTCCCTGTTTTATTTACAACAAAAACAATGTCCCCATAATGAAAGGTAACCGGGCCAATTCCTGGATATTGATCGCTCTTTATGATCGGACTGCAACACTCCTTACTTCCCGAAGGGAACAATACGGATGACCAGATTTTACCGACAGGTAATACCGATCCCGCTCCAGCCAAAACAGAAAAAGTCAAAAAACTTATAAATCTAGATGACATGGGAATCCTCCCTTTTTTATCAAGCTTTAAAGCTGGACTTTCCGCAGAGCCCTTTGATCAGCCTTGCGGCCTAACAGATAAAGACATGCTGCGCAGGCAAAAAACCATAAATGAATCAACAGAGATAACCATCCCCTTGACAACCCTCCACCACCAAAACAAGCACAACCTTCATTTATAAAAGAGAAACCTGCCCCCAAGGCAAAGGCTGCCAAAAGACCCAGCTCCACAACCCTTGAGAATTGAGTCCAAAGGAAAATCCCAGCAACAACATCTACAAGGGATGCCAGCTGCTCAAAAAGGGTCGCTCCATGAGGACTCCCCAATTTTAATAGCGCGGCAATAAAAAGTGACACGGATAAAAAAACACGAAAGAGTTTTTCCCAAAAATTGCCATAACCAAATTGCATGATGCCCATTTTAGAAGAAGAAGAAGAAGAAGTCCACCTTTTTTCTCCTGTCTTTTCTACAAAAGCCATCTTTTCTTATCCACGTATTCCCCTTGGATCCATGCTTTAACACCTTTTAGATTCAAGCAAAAACTTCTCCTT
>Ga0256841_1000752_pt1 | contig 31266 bp, 21 predicted proteins | sample 356308metaG_FD_185971 | JGI IMG/M metagenome (GOLD analysis project Ga0256841, IMG submission 185971) | Hydrothermal vent microbial communities from Mid Atlantic Ridge, Atlantic Ocean - 356-308 | ecosystem: Environmental > Aquatic > Marine > Hydrothermal vents | place: Atlantic Ocean: Mid... | reverse complement strand
AATTTTGACAAACTTGGGTTAGGTGGTTTACTTTGCAACCGGAGCTAGACAAAATTCTCGTATATCAAAATGCAAGTTGTATTTTGGGTGTATTTTAATAAATGTACTTGAAATCGACGTAGTATTGATCACTTTTATCGTAATAACCTAGCAAGGTGTCAGCTTCACCCCCCAGTAGATCAACCCCTAAGGTGGTTTCTAGATTGCTGAAATATTTTAGAATGACGCACGGATTGAGGTAATAACTCTTTTCTGTCAACCCGATATTGTACCTGACCTTGCACGTGATGTCACCGTTCCAGAGATCCTTTCTTATTTCACCGTTCAGGAAAACGTTATGTTTTTTAAAGTACAGGATCTCGTCTGAATAGTTGTCCAAAATTTGGTGCGAGATCTGAAAATTAATATACCATTCGTTCACCCCCGTGTAATCTATTCCAAGCACATAATGGTAAACAGGGGTTTCGCTTGATGTGAGGCTTGAATTAAGGAGAGACTGGTGACTAAAATAGGCAAACTCACCTCGAAGACCGATGCTTCCAAGCGTTGACTCAAATTCAAACCCAGCGATATTGCATCTTTTATACTCCACGCGCACATTTTCGTTCGTAATAATTGCACTTTGCAGGTTCTCTTCTATGTTTCCAAACGAGGCTGAATCCTTGACCTTAATATTCTTTATCGGGAAGCTGGCGTAGTAGGGTAGGTCTTCCCAGGTATACATGTAACTAAGCCCCATATCCCAATCATGAACAGTTGTTGTAATTCTAAAACCGAGTTCCCCGTTTTTCAGAGTTTTGGCGGGTTCATTTTCGTCAACCTCTCTGCTTAATACGTAGTCTTTAAATGCTGGGGGCATATTAGAGCGCTTGGTGTCTACTTTTAAATGTTGGTACACGGCCCAGTCTGTCCCGTAATAATCTATTTCTGAGGGTTCAAAAAAAGGGATATAAATTCCTTCGAGGGTGATAAAATCAAGTGAAACAAGGGCTCTTGTCATAAATACGGGAATTTTTCTGTCTTCGTAATCAACCGTGATAAATTCCCTGAAGTCCTGAGGGTTTACGTTATCAACGGGGCTTATCTGATCTGTTTTTCCCCACCGTACTATCTGCTTCCCCACGGTTATTTCTACAGGATCGTGAGCGACTCGTACGTAGCCTTCAAAAAGGTCAATGTCATAGTCATCGGTGGCTTCCTGTGGACCGAACCATAGGTAGTCAGACTGAAGGGATGCCACGAGAGTCACATCACCCAGCTTTAAAGAGGAAGTATTCGTTGGATTTCTTAAAGCAGGTTGCCATTTCAGTTTCAGTCTCACCTTGCTCCTAACGGTAAGTTCGTTTTCCGTTGGGGTGTCATGCCTGGTGTCTTGTTTTAATCCAAGTTCAGCAAAGCCGTGAAAAGAATATGTTTTATAGGAAGAGTTAAATTTCTGCTTGACCGGTTCTTCGAACAGTGATTCTGGATGTTCGGAATTTGAGAACTGTTTCTCTATAAGCCTAGAATGGGGAAAGCGGTTTTGGGCAAATCCCCTTAGGCCACAAAACATGATTAGCGAAATTAAAATACACACTTTCATCAAATGAGCAAACCTAATCATGACCTAGCCTCACATCTTAAGTTATCTCGCCATGACTAATACTACTCACGGAACATATCGGATTTTTTTCTCATGTCTTCTCTTGATACTTTCACCTACAAGGACCACTCGCTTAAAAAGTCGTAAATACTGGCTGTTGTCACTGGGATTCGTACCTATCAACTAGAGAAACGGTTACTAAAGTTTCGCACATGAATTTAGGTTAATTAATTTGGGTAACACACTGAATTTTATCATTTTTTAGTGGAAAGGCAGCTCCAAATTTAGTGTAGTTGATTTTCATAAACAATTAAAATCACTAAAGAAGGAGCTGCCATGAAGAATCATACACTAATGTCACTCTCAATTCAAAAGGAAATTAAAAAACAGCGTATAAGTGCTGAACCAGAAGTCAATAGGGCACTCAATGAACTAAACGTAAAAACTCTTTTGTGTCGTAGTAACATCAAAAAGGAGAAGGGTTATTCTCCCGCTAGCTTACTTTTTGTAATGCTTTTGCTTCCATTGGCTAAGATGAACTTAACGTCTCTTTGGACAATGACTTTTATAAGCGATGTATCAATGCCGGAAAAGATGCCTATTACAGATTCCTCAATCATCCTCGGTTTAATTGAAGAAGGTTTATCTATCTGGTAGTCAATCGTATGGTTGCGCTATGTGATCGGGTAGCCTTCAATGATAAAGTTCTCATTGCAGATGACACCATTTTGAAAAAAACCGGAAATAACATGGAGCTTGTAAGCTTTCATCATGATCATAAGATCCATAGCAGGCAATTAGGTTACCAGGTGCTTCAGCTCGGTTATTGTAAATGGCAACCGAGAAATGACCCGTTGTGGCAACCGAATTTTGACCCATCCTTTGGTTAATATACAATACTTTGAACTGGGTTAATTAGCATGGGGAGCATCGTAGCGAGCCCGTATGGCAAGCGGAGTTGCTACCCATGACTCCTAGTCATCCTATCCCTTTTTAGTGTTTCCCTTAACCTATAACTCTCCTAAGTGCAGTTTATGATATATGCTCTATGGCTTACCCTGTCCAATAGAGCCGCTGTTAGAGTAACCACCACTATAGTAAACAAGGAGGGAAAAACCATTTATTTAAGGAAACTCTGATTAATTCTTTAATTTTTTACAATTTTTCTAATGACAAGTGGGGTTAAAACCTGTATAAATGGGTTATCTTATTGAAATCACGTAATAATCATTAGGAATGGAGAGATCATGAGGTCAAAACAGTTGAGTTTCTTTTTTTATGCAGTTCAGACGCATACGAAGAGTAAATCATCTAAGTTTCTCGATGAAATGGATAAGGTAATTCCGTGGGATGAGCTGGTAGCGCTTATAGAAAGACACATTCCCAAGAACCACAGGGGCAGGAAAAGAAAAGACGCCGAATTGATGCTCAAGAGCTTGTGTCTTGCTCAGTGGTACAATCTCTCTGACCCTGGGTTAGAAGATGCCATAAATGATCGGATATCCTTTCAGAAGTTTTTGGGATTAGATCTTTCCTGTGAGCAGTCACCGGATGAGACCACGTTTGTAAAATTTCGTCATTTCCTTGAAGAGCATAACCTTTACGAAGAGATATTCAAAAGAGTGGTAGAGATACTAGAAGAAAAGGGGCTCATAGTGAAGCAAGGGACTTTGGTAGACGCAACTATTACCAGGGCGCCATCTAGTACCAAGAACAGGGAAAAGAAGCGAGATCCCGAGATGAGTTCCACAAAAAAGGGCAATCAGTATTATTTTGGGATGAAGACTCATGTTGGTGTTGACATGAAACATGGTGTAGTGCATTCACTTACAGTGACAACAGCTAAGGTACATGACTCAAAAGAACTTGAGAATCTCCTTCATGGGGAGGAGAAATACGTTGGTGGGGACAAGGCATATTGCAATCAATCTCTCAAAAGGGAACACAGGTCTTGTGGTATCACTCACGGTATCCTGGATAAAGCACCAAGACAAGCACTCAGCATCCTATATTGTAGACGCCAGTTACCTTTCACTGAGTGCTCGTCAAGGGGTAAAAAGCTTTCCAAGTCTCAGAAGAAAAGGAACAGTAGATTCTCAAAGATTCGCTCGATAGTTGAGTTTCCTTTTGGTATAGTAAAAGACCTTTGGGGTCACAAAAAGGTACGATACAAAGGGTTATACAAGAACAGGTGTCAACAATATTTTCTTTACACCTTAGCAAATATCTATCGAGTGAGGAAGCTGCTGCCAAGCACAGGATAGCCTCTCACAGGAGTAGTGTGTCAAGTAACAGAAAAACCAAGAAAAAAGCAAAAAAACAAAAAACTGAAAGGACAAATTTACCTAAAAAGCTCACAGAAAAACATGAGATTTAAACAATAACTAATTTTTGAAATCACAGAAAAGCAGTTCCAAGCAAAAATACCCTATTTATCAGAGGTTCCTTAAGGCAAACATCGGAACCCGAACCTTTCCATATTGAGATATATAGTGTGTTTGAACACTCACCGATAGCCTTGCAACGTATTGTTAAAATATCAAACTAAAATATGTAGTGAAGAAAAAATAATCCACTACAAATAATATCAATATGTTAAATCAAATTTTGACAAACTTGGGTTAGGAAGCGCCTGACTTGATCATGAAACAGGCATGGCAACCAGAGCAGTCCGGCACCAAGAGTTGATTTAAATCTCCCGTCATAAAAACCCCCTCGTTATATAGACGAGGATAGTTTAATTTAGTGTGGGATTGAGCAGAGCAAAGCCAGACACCAAGAACCAAAGTAGTGGGGAAGTCGAATATCGGGATGTAAGAACCTTTAGCACAAAGCCACGCGGAGGATATCTTCCCTTGGGTTGACCCGTTCTATTCTTATTTTTATAGTATCTCCCGGCTGGATGTCGAGTTTAGGATCGGCTTTCATGTTTACTTCAAGCATGAAATCTGGAAGAAGAAGCTTGTAAAATCTTGTTCCCTTATCCAAAACAAGTGCTTCCGTAATGGTTATATCTTCCTGTTCCAGGTATTTAAGTATCCAGTACCTTGTCCATGTTCGCTTTATGTACATGGCGTTACTCTGTGGTTCCTGGATTCGGTTTATAATATCTTTGAGCTCCTCCCTTGAGTAAACTGGTTCAGATTTTTCCAGGTAGCTCTTAAGCTGTCTCTGCATCACCAGATCAAGGTATCTCCTAATGGGAGAGGTTATCGTGGTGTAACAAGACACCCCTACACTGCAATGACGCTCTGCTTCAACGGAAAGCTCAGCCCTGCTCAGGAGCCTCCTCTGGCGATATTTTTGAAAGAGAATGCTATCGCTGGAAGCGGGTCTGTCTTCTGCCCTCGGTTCCCCCTGGATTCTGTAAATGCCCGGAATATCTCTTTCCGAGAAATATCTGGCCACTAGGCTGTTGGCCAGTACCATAAGCTCAGACACAATGATCTGGCTCGGAGTTTCTTCGTCCTGCTTGCTTAACTGGATCATACCCTCCTGATTTACCCATATCCTGATTTCAGGAACGTATATGATTGATGCGCCTCTCTGTATTCTTTTTTCTCTCAAGCTTCTCGCAATATGGTGCAGCTTTTGAAAAATGGCTTCACTTTCGAGAAAGAGGTTTACGTCGGTATATGTAAGCTGTCGTTTCACTCTAACTAAGCTTGGAGTGATACGATAATCCAATACCTCCAATTCAGGGCTCAACTTTATCAGTATGCTCACGGCAAGTCTGTCTTTATCAGCCCATAGGCTGCATATTTCTTCACTTAGTTGAGGTGGGAGCATCGGTATCCGCCTATCGGGGAGATAAATTGAAACTGCCCTGGAGAGGGCTTCTTCGTCAAGGGTAGATTTCGGTTTTACAAAGTGTGCGGCATCTGCGATATGGACTCCTATTTCGTACTCGCCTCCGGGAAGTTCCTTGAAGCTAATAGCGTCGTCGTAATCCCGAGTTAAAGCGCCATCTATGGTTATAAGCTCAAGTTCTCGCAGATCCTCCCTGCCTTCGACCTCGCTTACGGGCTTGGCAAGAGTTTGTTGTTTTATCCTTTCTACTTCTTCCTCAACCTTTTCACTGAATTCAATAGGTACCTCGTATTTGTAAAGAAGGATGTTTTCGTCTTCTTTCCATTCACCTAGTCTAACAAGTAGTTTGAAGGCACCTCCAACAAGAGGTATTTTAGCCTTTGAAAGCAATTCCTTTGTGAAAGAATACTCCGGAGCATCTTTCCCAAAAACGCAGAACTCTTTTAGCAATTTGACGATTCTTGATTTAAAGTCCGGTTCCTCGGCGGGTTGCCTCTTCCAGACGGATCTTAACCAATCAGCTCCCTCGGCAAGTTGTCTTCTTTTCTCTGCTTCCCGCTGCAGCATTAACTTTATCTGTTCGACTTTCTCTGGGGGGTTGATGTAAAACTTGCGGTCTCTATACTTGAAGTAAAATGGGTTTCTTAGAATTGCCCTTAATATGGCCGCCACCTGGTTGGGGGATGGTGGGGACGAATAAACCATCTCTGCAAGTTCCTGGCAGCAGTAACTTTCGTCCTCTTCTTCAATGAGTAGCTCCCAGAGTTCTTCTACGGGCACACTTTCAGCCAATTCCTGGCGCTCCTGGCTAATTTCTACCAGTTTTTGGACCAGTTTTTCCCTTCCTTCCCCGAGATTAAGGTCTCCGTTGGTATTTAATAATACCCTGTTTACGGCCATGTTAATTTCCCTGTTTTTGGCCGTCAGAACTCTCAGCCTGTGGTTCTTTACCTCCAGGCAGACTCCACACGTGAGTTCTTTGTCATCATAGAATTCAAGCACAGAACCCGGTTTCACTTCCATAATTTCATTTTTCGCCATCACTCAGTTCCCTAAAGCAAGGCTGTGCAATTGTGTAATATACGCATCGATGCCGTCTGCGATCCCCTTGGCTATTTCCCGTTGATATCTCGCACTTTTGAGGCGTTTTGCTTCCATCGGGTTGCTAATGTAAGACGTCTCAACCAAAATTGCCGGCATTTTTGCTCCAATTAAAACATAAAACGGAGCCTGTTTCACTCCGTGATCTCTAACCAGTTTGTACTTTCTCCGCAAACGTCGAACTAGCCTGTACTGTACAAAATGTGCAAGGTTTGAGGATTCGGTTATCTTGGAATTGAGCATCAAATCGTGAAGTATTGACTGTAGATCACTAATACTTTTCTTGGAAGTGGCATTCTCCAGAGCCGCTACCCTCACTGCTTCCTCATCGGTTGCGAAATTTAAAAAGAAGGTTTCAATTCCGGAAATTCTACGATTCCTGTGCGCATTGGCATGAATTGAGATAAATAAATCGGCCTTCTTGGTATTTGCAATTGCGGTTCTCTCTTCTAAAGAGATGTACTTATCTCTATATCGAGTCAGAACTACCCTCATGTGAGGATGCCTTTTTTTTATTTCTTCCTTGAGCCGCTTGGCAATCCCCATTACTACCTGTTTCTCCCTTAATCGCCGATAACCTATTGCTCCACAGTCTTTTCCCCCGTGCCCGGGATCTATCACGATTGTTTTTATTCCCAGTCCCAGTTGCTGAACCAGGCTGGCATTAGGGAGCTTCCTTGGAATGGATACTACGGCTTTGGGAGTGCCTGGCTTTGCATTTGCATGATTACCCAGAGCATCGATAACTATTCTGAACGGATCTTCAAGGGTAAAAACCTTGTAATCGTTTAGGCTCTCTGTGTCCAGAACAACCCTTACAATCTTCTTGCTGAATTGTCCCACTCGAACCGCTTGCAGTAATCCGTCTGCAATGGGGAAACGGTTTTTGAATGATCTCGGAAGGTAAGCATTTTCGAGATCGAGACAAATTCTAACCGGTTTTGCGTGAGTTTTATCTTCGGGCAAAACCTTTTTTGTATAATTAACGGGACCCGAAAGATCTATAACAACCCGCGTGTAGTCCTTGCTAGACCAGTGTCGCACGTCTTTTACTGCCACGGGCTTTGATGTACTGTATTTTTTAGAAGATGGGGAGTGTTTGGTGATCGTGATTCTCTTTTTGTTGGGGAGTCTCTTCTTTATAGCCGCAATCCTCTCCCTTGCTTTTTCTACCATGTCTCCCTTGGGGAATTTTTTTTCCACGAGCCCGTAGAGCTCTAAAGCCTTGTATAAATCATGCCTGTAAAGTTCGTATATTTCACCGAGCTTGTACTGAGCGTCATCGGCAAGATAGCTTGCGGGATGGAGTCGAACTACCGTTTGAAATGCTTCTTCCGCGGCATCAAGGTCGCTCCTTCTCCTCGAATGCTTGTAAAGTCCAAGATATAACTTTCCGACCATGTATCGGGCTCTAGCGGCATATCTGCTTTGAGGGTACACCACGTACACCTTTCTGTAAGCGGTGATAACCCGCAACCAGTTAGAACGGTACTTCTGTTTTTCAGTACTCCTGACCAGGGATCTGTAAAGAGTGCGTGCTTTCTCAAACGCCACGAAGGGGTAGCTTCTCCGGGTCCCGGCGTTGAGGCTCTGGCACCAGGTACATGAATAAAGCAAAAGTCCAACCAAGATAATAAAACAAAGCTTCGCTATTTCCCTCTGTTTTTTCATACTATAATTACGTGTTCGTTATACGGGGTAGTTTTTCTTCTCTTTTTATGCGTTCCTGCAATCTGGAAAGGAAGTTTAATGCTTCCAGGGGTGTTAGGTTATTAATATCCAGATCCACTATCTCCCTTTTTATATCCTCCATGTACCTGTTGTCAAAGAGGGGAATTTGCACGGCCACGGGTTTTTTCGGTTTCTTCTTCGCAAATGGTTTGAGATCGCCCCTTGCCGGCGCTAGTTCCTTTCTCTCTTTTTCCAGGTGTTGAAGTATCTTGTCTGCCCGCTTGAGAACTTCTTCGGGCAACCCTGCAAGTCTGGCTACCTGGATTCCATAGCTCCTGTTACCACCTCCCGGAACAAGCTTTCGCAAAAAGATAATTTCGTTTTTCCACTCGCGAACCAGGACATTCATGTTTTTGACCCTCGGACATCGCTCGCTTAATCGAGTCATTTCGTGATAATGGGTGGCGAACAGGGTTTTGACACCGACGTTATCCAGGTTGTGGAGATATTCCGCGACAGCCCACGCAATGCTGAGTCCGTCAAAAGTGCTTGTTCCTCGTCCTATTTCGTCAAGGATTACAAGGCTTTTAGGGGTGGCGTGTCGTAGGATGTTGGCGGTTTCTTCCATTTCAACCATGAAAGTGGAGCGGCCTCGTGCAAGGTCATCCATGGCTCCCACCCGCGTGAAAATACGGTCTACAAGGGCCACAGAGGCACTGGAGCAAGGAACGAAGCATCCAATGTGTGCAAGAAGAACTATTAATGCCACCTGCCTGATTATGGTTGATTTCCCGGCCATGTTGGGACCAGTTATTATGAGAATTTGATTATCCTTGGAGTCTAGTTTAATATCGTTTGGAACAAAAGACTCCGAAGTCAGGTACTTTTCAACTACCGGATGCCTGCCGTCCCGGATAATAATTTCGTCCCCCGTGGTAATTTCTGGCCTGCAATAACTATTCTGGACAGCTAATTCTGCAAAACTTGCCATTACGTCTATCAAGGCAATTATATCTGCGACACTCTTGATCCTTGCATCGTGGGCAGCGATTTCTCTTCTCAATTGTTCAAATAATTGTTGTTCTAGTTCAACTCTTTTTTCTTCACTTTCAAGAATCGCAATTTCGTAGTTTTTAAGTTCTTCCGTGATGTAACGTTCCGCGTTAACAAGAGTCTGTTTCCTGATGTAATGATCCGGTACCCGGTCAAGATTGGACTTTGAAATTTCTATGAAGTACCCAAATACCTTGTTAAAACGAACCTTTAGATTCGTAATCCCCGTCTGTTCGCGCTCTTTTGCCTCGTATTCGGCAAGCCAACTCTTAGCATCCCACGAAACAGATCGTATATTGTCCAGTTCTTCATCGTAGCCTTTCCTAATAATTCCGCCTTCTGCAAAGGTTGCAGGAGGATCATCGACCAGGGCTTTCTCCAGAAGAGAGGTAAGATCATCCAATGTATCGAACCGGGCGAGCAATCTGGCTAGCAAAGAAGTTTCTGGAAGGGATTGAAGAAGGTTCAATATAGAAGGCAAGTATCGGAAGGAAGCCCTCAGTGACGACAGATCTCTGGGTGAAGCAATACCCATAACGGCTCTACTGCTCAGCCGTTGAATGTCCAGTATCTGCTTTAATTCCTCTCTCACTTGCAGGCGTAACAACTCTTCCTTGATAAATTTTTCTACCAGGTCGTACCTTTCCCTTATTTTGTTTACGTCCTGTAAAGGAAACCGAAGCCATTGCCTGAGCAGTCTTCCTCCCATGGGAGTTATGGTCCTGTCTATGATCTCAAGAAGCGTGCCCTTTGTCCCCTGGAAGGCCGGAGAATAAAAAATTTCGAGGTTCCGAAGTGTCACATCATCGAGGATCATGTAATCGTTTCTGAAGTACGTGACAAGGTTGGTAAGGTGGGAGTTATTCTCCTGGTGGTTTTCCAGGAGATATGCCAACAATGCTCCGGCAGCAGATATTCCCGCGGGCATGTTGTCACAACCGTAAGCTGCAAGGCTGCGTACCTGGAAGTGGTCTGTCAATCTTTCGTAGCATAAAGAGTGGCTGAAGTATTCGTCATCAATATAATTAACATAGCACTTGTTTATCCTTGTTCCGTGTTTTTTAAACCAGTCTGTTAGACTTTCCGGAACCAACAATTCCTTTGGAGATACTCTCGCTAGTTCATCCATGAGTTCTTCCGCGGTTTCTAATTCGGTCACCTTGAACTCTGCCGTGGTAATGTCGAGGTAGGATAAACCAAGCGATTTTTCCTTTCTGTCCCGGGCTATTGCTGCCAAGTAATTGGAGTTTTTTGCTTCGAGGTTTTCGTCACTGGTAACGAGCCCTGGTGTCAAAACCCGAACCACCTGTCTCTTTACCAGCCCTTTTGCTTTTTTGGGGTCTTCCACCTGTTCACATATGGCAACCTTGTGGCCGGCTTCCAGCAGCTTGGATATGTAATTATCAGCCGCATGGTATGGAACCCCACACATGGGAATAGGATTTTCTGCCTGCTTGTCGCGCGAGGTGAGGGTAATTCCCAGAATCCTTGCTGCCAGTTCAGCATCCTCAAAGAACATCTCGTAGAAATCGCCCATTCTGTAAAACAGGAGGGTATCGTGGTACTTCTCTTTCAACTCCAGGTACTGCTGCATCATCGGAGTTAAAGAGACAGTGATCTTTTCGGTGGTTTTCTGGTTTTTACCTTTTTCCATAACGTCTATGTAAAGATGCTCTTCCTAGTTCCCAGAAATGAAATACCACCAGTGTTGACTGGTGGTATAAAAGATTTTGATGAAAATAACGTTTCTATTGATAGACCTATTCCTGCGTTTTTTCAGGATTGCTTGTTTCAGCATTCTCTGCCTCTGATGCAGATGGCTGATTCGTTTTCTCTTCTCCTTGTCCTGTTGCACTTTGAGCACCCTCGGCCATTTTATCTGTGCTCATTTCGGGTTGCTCGGATGCTGCAGGTGTCGTAGGTTCTTTTGTCTCCCTCACCTGCTTCTCATCCTTGGCGGTTTCAGGTGCTGGCTGTGTTTCCTCGCCCGGTTTTGGGAATCCCTGGTATGATTCAAGTTTTTCTCGAAGCGCTTCTTTTTCCTTCCTTACCTTGGAAAGGGTCTTCCGGGTGCTGAGCCATGGCTTCACAAGGAGAAGTATACCAATAAAAAAACCTATAGCCATGCTGATGAGCAAAATTTCGTAAACCTTGAGTGACCATTCTATGGGTGCTCTGACCTTTAGGTCTAGGACGAAATTGTGAGAAACAGTGAACGTTGCGATATTCTGGTATGCGAACAAGGCCACTATACCCACTACCAATAGAAAAATAATCAATTTAAAGAGCCTCATTAAATTCTCCCTCCTCAAAATAAGGTTTTAGCTTACGGTATGTTTGTTGTAAATGTTCCGGGATTGTTCTTACTTCCCCAAGAACCGTAATGAAACTTGTATCACCATTCCATCTTGGTACCACGTGGTAGTGCAGATGGTCAGCCATGCCGGCTCCTGCCACCTTCCCAAGATTTAACCCAACGTTAAAACCATCGGGGTGCATTACTTTCTTAATTATCCTGATGCAGCTCCTGACGAGCTTGTTGAGTTCCAGCAATTCCTCGTCCGTTAGTCCTTCAAGAGAAGGTAGGTGCCTCCAAGGTGCAACAAGCAAGTGCCCGTTATTGTAAGGGTACCTGTTCATAACAACCATGCAATACCTACCCCTGAAAAGGATAAGACGTTCGGCGTCGTCGGCTTCAGGAGGTGGGGGGCAGAAGATGCAGTAGTTTTCCCTTTCCCCCAGAATATATTCCATTCTCCAAGGAGCCCAGAGATTTCTCATTTTCCTCGATCCGTCAGGTATATGATTTCAGCACTAACTCTAGATTGCCCGTTAATTTCGATTAGACCGATACTGGGCGGAAAGTTGGGCTGGCTCCCCCTGAAGGAGCCGGGGTTAAACAGCAACCTTCCATCCGGCAGATTTTTTATTAAGGGTCTGTGAGTATGACCGTAAACAATTAGTTTGGTGTCTGGAAATTCTTTTAAGATGTTTTCTTCGATGGGATGAGAAATCCCCCATCCGTGAATAACACCGACCCTGACACCGTTAACCTTGAAGGAAATTTTGGTCTTGAGCAGTTCCTTCAATGTGGGGCTGTCCATGTTGCCAGCCACGGCATACAGTGGGAATTGTTCCAAGTAATTGTAAACAGCATATGCAACGGTGTCTCCAGCGTGGATAACAGCATCGACATCCCCAAAGTGTTTTTCCACAGCATCGGTAAATTCCGGGGTTACCTCGTACAGATGTGTATCCGAAAGAACGCCGATCTTCATTTTACTGAAACCTGTATGCTTGAATTACCTTACAGATGATCACCAATAAGATTCTTTTATAATAAACGCCAGAGTATATCAACTATCTTTCGCATTACAATCGATTTTTCTCACGATGGTAAAGTGATTTACCGTGGCTTGAAATCCCAAAACACGCGCTTCACAAAAAAAGGAGCTTCGCTAAATGCGTACGGCTAAAACATAAGCCGTGAATTGTTATACCAATTTGCTTAAAAGAACTCGTTAGTGTTGCCAGTTTCGTTAAAAAAGTCCTGAATCCGTGATCGTTTACCAGGGCCGCAGATGCAAGGAAAAGTCCGACGGACTATAGTACGCTATGTCCGGCGGGCGATGACGCGAAAGATGCAGTGCAGGTATAGGCCCCGTAGGGCGCAAAAAGATTGCTTGAGAAGGTGGAGAATAATGCATCCTTGCTATGTAGTTAACAATCGGCAATTTAGACATGTTATACAAATTAGCCATAAAGTTTCATCCCGGATTCAGGGAAGTGTAAAAATGCGCCCTGGGGGTTAGAATTCTTCAATGCTAACCGGAGGGTACTGTACAGCTAGGAGTGGTTTAGAAACATGAATTCTCGTTATGCTGGTTGACTTAAGAAAGAAACAAATTAGAATTACATAAAAGCATCTTTGAGATAGGCCGCCGCTTGTCTCACCGGAACAGTTAAGAGAAGAGATCGGTAAAGATTGCGGCAAAATAAAAACCGTTAATGGACCGAAGAGAAAAGAGGAGCAGATTGGATGGCGCTATTGGATCAGATTCAAAAGGACCTGAAAGAAGCCATGAAGGCCAAGGACAGTGTTCGACTCGGGACTCTGCGATTAGTTCTCACCGCTATTAAAAACAAGGAAAAAGAAGTCAAACGCGAGCTTGAAGAAAAAGAAGTGTTGCAAATAATCTCCAACCAGATTAAACAACGCAAGGATTCAGTTGAGCAGTACCGAAAAGGCGGACGAGAAGATTTGGCATCCAAAGAAGAGCAGGAGCTAAAAATACTTCAATCCTACATGCCGGAACAACTCTCTGAAGCCGAACTGGAAAAGCTGGTGATGGAAACAATCCAAGAAGTAGGAGCCACCACGGTAAAAGATCTGGGTAAGGTAATGAAAGTAATCATGCCCCGTGTTGCGGGACGAGCTGATGGCAAGGTGGTTAACCAGATGGTTCGTTCTCGCTTATCATGAAAGATCATGAACCCTCATACCCTTCGCTGCCTAGAGTACCATACTATACTTGAGTTGTTGGCAGAGCTGGCAGTATCACCTCTGGGGCGCGAGGAATGCCTGAATACCCGGCCCACCAACAACGTGGATGATATCCTGGAATCTCATCGCCAGGTAAAAGAAATACGTGAACTGGAAGCCTCGGAAGGTGAATTGCCCCTTGGGGAAATTCACGATCTCAGGCCGTATCTTCAGTCCGTGCGGGTGGAAGGAACAATCCTTGCCCCCACCGCGTTCCTTGAAATCAAGAAGACACTCCATACTGTAAATTTGCTTTATTCGTGGAAAGAAAAATGTAACAGGTTTTATCCCAACGTAAGAAGGCTCTTCTCTCAACTAACCCCTCTCAATGATCTTTACCTGGTCTTAAATGAATCAATAAGCGACTGGGGAACAATCAAGGATTCGGCAAGCACCCGGTTGCGGGAAATTAGAACGAGGCTCAATTCTCTAAGGGAGAGGATAAACAGAAGTTTTGATTCTTTGTTTGAAAGAAAGGGTATTGGTCATGTTTTTCAAGAGCGGATAATCTCAGTGCGCAATAACCGGTTCGTTGTTCCCGTACGCGCGGAATCAAAGGGGGTCATTAAAGGCATTATTCATGACGTGTCCCAGAGTGGTGCCACTGTCTACATGGAACCGCTGGAACTTGTTTCTCTGAATAACCAGTGGAGTGAGCTTCACCAGGCGGAAAAGTTGGAAGAGAAAAAAATCCTGGCCCGTTTAACTGACGAAGTTAAAGGCAAGGTTGATCAGATCGGGGAAAATCTTCAAGTCCTTGCTAGAATTGATTGTACGTGTGCAAAGGGCCGTTTTGGTGCAATAATGAGCGGAAGGGCTCCAGAAATGTCTGATAAAATATTTCGTCTAAGCGATGCTTACCATCCCATTTTGCTTCTTCAGTACATGGCTGCCAAAAACCATGATCTTCTCCCCGAGTCCTTAAAGAAGCGTCTGGTATCGTCTGCTGACGAAAAAAGGAAAGTCCCTGTCCCCATACCTATATCCCTGGAGTTGATACCGGAATGCCGTATGTTGATCATCAGTGGTCCTAATGCCGGAGGGAAAACTGTAGCCTTAAAGACAGTGGGACTTCTTGCCCTGATGAATCAAAGCGGAATCCCTGTTCCTGTAAACGAGGGAAGTCAATTCCGAGTTTTTGAGAAGGTTTTCGTTGATATTGGTGATGAGCAAGACATCCAAACGCACCTGAGTACTTTCTCTGCCCGGGTGGAGAATCTTAAACTTATCCTTGAATCTTTTTCGGATAATTCTCTTGTTTTGCTGGACGAACTAGGCACGGGGACAGATCCTGCGGAGGGAGCAGCTCTGGCTCTAGCGGTGGTTGACTATCTCAAAGAACAAGGCGCGTGGACAATAGTGACGACTCATTACCACGCACTTAAGGCGTATGGAGCCGTAAATGTCGGAATTGAGAACGCCTCGGTGAGTTTTGATGAAACCACTGGAAAACCCACGTATAAACTCCGCTATGGTTTTTCTGGTACGAGTAATGCCTTTGATATTGCGATGAATCATGGCTTTCCGGCGCTTGTACTCGAAAAGGCAAAAAAATTTATGAGAGAAAGTGAAAGGGAAGGGTACCATGTGCTGAGTAAACTGGAACAGCTAAGGGAAACCACGGAGAATCTTCAAAACGACCTGGAAAAAGAATTGGCAAACGTTCGGCGGATAAAGGACCAGGTTGAAGCGGAAAGAAACCAGATCCGGAGCAGGAAGAACGAAATAATGGAGAACGCTTTAAGCAGGGCGAAAGACATTATCAAGGATGCTGAACAAAACTTTCAAAGACTTCTTCGGGAACTTAGGAAAGAAGGTTTGCAGAGTGCATCAAGAATTAAACATGATATAGCGGTTATAAAACACCGTACTACTAATGAATTAAAACCAGAAAAAGTGCATTTAGCGGAAGAATGTGAACTCAGGGGACAGGTGAAAGTAGGCGATAGTGTAAAGATATTAACCTGCAAGAAGGTGGGAAAGTTGGTTCGCTTATCACGGGACAAGAAAATTGCGGAAGTTCAGGCCGGTAATATGAGGATAAAAGTAGCACCAAGTGAACTTATTCCCTGGAATTCAAAAAAATCTTCCGTGGATAGCAGACAACAAAAAGCTACGTTTTTCCCGTTACCTAACCGGGTATCTAATGAAATCAACGTGGTTGGTAAAACCGTGGAAGAGGCTATCAAAGAGGTAGACAAGGTAATTGATTCGGCTATACTTGCGGGAATCGATAAGATTACCATTATTCACGGGCACGGTACAGGGAGACTAAGGGCAGGAATACACTCTTACCTCGATTCAAACCCGCAGGTTGCCAATTTCTACTTTCCCGAGCTCAGGCTTGGAGGACGTGGTGTGACCGTGGTGCAATTGAAAGAATAGACCGCTTCTAAAAGTGTAAACATGTCTGGGTTAAGAGACCAAGTAGCAGAAGTCAAGCGTGCAGCTAACATCGTGGATGTAATATCATCGTTTGTCCGTCTTAGAAGGGCAGGACGAAACTATGTTGGATTGTGCCCCTTTCATGCCGATAAAGATCCGTCCTTTACCGTGAACGAAGCCAAGGGCTTCTTTTATTGTTTCGGGTGCAAGGCGGGAGGAGATGTTGTTTCCTTTATCAAGTTGTATAGAAATTGCACGTATTACGAGGCCCTGCAAGAACTGGCAGAAAGATACGGAATTGAATTAAAAAAATTTGATTCCGCTGCGAAGAAAAAAGAAAAAGATAGAGAAGAACTATTACTCGAGGCTAATAAAATTGCAGCTCAATTCTACAACAAGATTCTTCTCGAGGAACCCCAAGGATTGCAAGCAAGGATATACCTGAAAGAACGTAATATACCCATGAGTATTGTCCGGGAGCAGAAATTGGGATATGCTCCTAACAAGTGGGATTACCTGTTGAGGTATTTCGATTCCCAAGGGATATCCGTGAATATTGCCCTCACAGCTGGTCTTGTTGTCGAACATAGAAAAAATGTTTTTAGGGACCGGTTTCGCCACAGGTTGATGTTCCCCATACGAAACTCCCGCGGGCAAATTATAGCATTTGGAGGCAGAACCCTTGATGACAATATTCCACCGAAGTATTTGAACAGCCCCGAAACGCCAATTTACCACAAGAGCAGGGTTTTATATTGCTACCATATTGCAAGGGAAGAGTGCAGAAAAGAAAGGCGTGTTTTAGTTGTCGAGGGATACATGGACTTGCTGAGACTCCATGTTCATGGGGTACGAAACGTTGTGGCCACCCTTGGAACGGCGCTTACCCGCCAGCACGTGAGGCTTATGGATAGAATAGCCGATGAAGCCATAATGGTTTTTGACGGGGACGAATCCGGCATCAAGGCTGCCACTAGATCGCTGGAAATGTTTCTTCTGGAACAATTTCCAGCTCGTTGTGTAATCTTGCCGGAAAACCTTGATCCCGATGATTTTGTGGAAAAGTACGGTGCCGAAAAGTTTAAAGAACTGGTCAATAATGCCGGAGAATTGACTGATTTTTTCATTGAACAAAGAATGAAGGCTTTCCACGGAACACTGGAATCAAAAAGCAAGCTGGTGGATGAGCTATTACCGGTTATCAGAAATATTCCTAACCCTGTTATAAGGGGAATTTACATAAACAAAATAGCTGAAAAAACAGGTATCCCGGAAAGTGCCATTTCTGAGAGATTTAAGGTATTGAAGTCGGGATACGGTCGTACCAGGTTCAGAAAAAGAAAGAAGATTGAAAATGGCGAGGGAATAGATGAGGTCTGTTCCCTTGAAGAAAGTGTTCTGAAGGTACTGCTTCATAATCCCGGTTTTCTCTCCTTGGTAGATGCCGACAGGATTATGTCTCTTTTTAGCAATGAAAGGCTTCGAAGCATTCTGGCGGCCATGGTAAATATCTGGAAGGAGGAGAAAACGATAGACTTGGACAGGCTTGTGGTAGAATTGGCCAGCCAGGGAAACGAATCTGTGGCTGTGGACCTGTGGATGACTTCCGAGTGCTGGAATACCGAAGAAGAAGCGCTTAAACACCTGGAAAATAAGCTGGGTGCACTGGAAGAAAGAATCCTTGAAAGAAAGAAGGAAAGATTGCTGACCGAGATTGGTCAAGCGGAAGAACGCGGCGAAAGCGAGAGGCTCAAAGAACTTTTGAAAGAATTCGAAAGAAATTTTTTTTAGTATTGATTTCCGGGAAAAAAGAGAATATCATAAAAAGGTTTGACTCTCAAAGGAGACGGCAAAATACGTAAATGATCAAAAATCTTCCGATTGTAGCTTACCCTGAAAAACCTCAATGCTTTGGCAACTCAACAAGATATACTCCTGGGAGGATCTTGTTTTGTTTTATGAATATGTGTGAAAAGAACCTAGAATAAAAGGGGAGAAGAGTTTATGTCGAAAAAGCTCGGGGCCGAAAAACTAAAACAACTCATTAACATGGGTAAAGAAAAGGGGTTTTTGACCTACGATGAGCTAAATGAAGTTTTGCCCAAGGACATGGTCAGTCCTGACAGAATCGAGGACATACTGGCCATATTTGAAGAAATGGACATAGAAGTCGTCGAACGCCCGGAAGATTATAGGCCTGAAAATAAGCAGCTTGCCCCGGGTGGAAAATCACCTGCCGAGACTGATGCTCTTAAAGAAGATCTTGATTACAAGGAAAAAGCTGCTGATCCGGTGAAGATGTACCTTCGCGAAATGGGCATGGTTTCTCTACTAAACAGGGAAGGTGAAGTTGAAATTGCAAAGAGGATCGAGGAGGGGGAGCAGGAGGTACTGGATGCGATCCTTGAAACATCCATTGGTATCAAAGAGATTATAAAACTTAAAGACGATCTACGGGAAGAAAAGATAAGTTTAAAAGAAGTTTTGAGGGATATGGATGAAGATTACACCCAGGAAGAGGTGGTAGCGAGAAAAGAAGAAGTCATCAAGCTCCTCGATGACGTGGCAAAACTTGAGGAGAAAAGAAGGGTTATTCAAGAAGGACTTTTCGTTAACGGCCATGAACCCCTTGGCAAAAATGCATTCCATCCCGAGTTACTCGAAATAAAAGATCAGATGAATTCGCTTGTTAAGGACCTTAGACTGGGAAGAAAGCAGATCGACAAGATAATCGACAAGTTGAGGTCTTACGTGGTCAGGCTTGAGGCTGCAGAGAAAAAGGTTGAACGTTGCATGATAAACACCGGTCGACCGTACCAGGAGCTAAGCAGAATATTCAGGGAAGTTGAAGAAAATCCCGATAAAATAGACGAGGCGGCTGCAAATCTGGGATTGACTGTAGAAGAATTTAGAAGCCTGGAAGATATGGCAAGGGAAGGGCGCCAGGAGATCAGGAACATTGAGATGGAAACCAGGATGGATGCCCGGAGCCTCAAACAAATTCTTCGCAGGGTAGAAAATGGCGAGAGGAAGGCAAAGGATGCAAAACGTGAACTGATAGAAGCAAACCTGCGCCTAGTTGTAAGTATAGCCAAGAAGTACACAAACCGCGGGCTTCAGTTTCTAGACCTCGTTCAGGAGGGCAACATTGGCCTTATGAAGGCTGTTGATAAGTTTGAGTACCAAAGGGGTTACAAGTTCAGTACTTATGCCACCTGGTGGATCAGGCAGGCAATAACCCGGGCCATTGCAGATCAGGCGAGAACGATCCGTATACCTGTACACATGATTGAAACCATTAATAAGCTTATAAGAACTTCCCGCTACCTAGTACAGGAACTGGGTAGAGAACCGACTCCCGAGGAAATTGCCGAAAAAATGGAATTTCCCCTTGAGAAGGTTAGAAAGGTTCTAAAAATAGCCAAGGAACCTATAAGCCTGGAGACTCCCATAGGGGAGGAAGAAGACAGCCATCTGGGTGATTTTATCGAAGATAAGAAGGCCACGTCACCCATAGATGCGGTAATTAACCTGAATCTGTCTGAGCAGACAAGAAAGGTTCTTGCGACTCTTACGCCAAGGGAAGAAAAGGTTTTGAGAATGAGATTTGGAATAGGTGAGAAGGCCGATCATACCTTGGAAGAAGTGGGGAGGGATTTTTCGGTTACTAGGGAAAGAATAAGGCAAATCGAGGCAAAGGCCTTGCGCAAATTAAGACATCCCAGTAGGCGTAAGAAACTCAAGAGTTTCATCGAAAGTTAAACGTCTCTATAAGTAATATTTCTCTTGCCTAACAGGGACTAATAAAATAAAATAGCTATGCGTTAGGCGAACATATACGGGCCCATAGCTCAGATGGTAGAGCCACCGGCTCATAACCGGTCGGTCCCTGGTTCGATCCCAGGTGGGCCCACCACCAGAGAATAAGTTATGAGGTTAGACCTAAAGACTGAAGGCATAATGCCGGTTGGCAGACATTGTTTTGAGAAAGGTTCCAGGTTTGATGGCGGAAAAACACAACCCTGGGACCGTAAACCCGGAAACTATAAGGTACGCAGGGGGGCATTCCAAAGAGAAGCCCCCCTAATTTTTTGCGATGATTTCAACAATCACGGTGGGAACATTTGTACAATGGCTTGAGGAACTAGCACCCCCTGATCTGGCAGCATCTTGGGATAATGTGGGACTGCAGGTGGGAGATCCTGATAGGCGGGTGCAGAAAGTAATGGTAAGCCTAGACCCGTCCTTTGCGGTTGTTGAAGAAGCCATAGACAGAGGCTGTGACCTGATTGTTACTCATCATCCTCTTATTTTTAAACCCCTGAAAAAAATTACCTCCGATAACCTCGTAGGAAGGATACTATTGGCACTGATTTTTAATGGTATTTCTGTAATATCAGCTCACACAAACCTCGACGCCACAAAGGGGGGAGTTAATGACACTCTTGCTACTTTGCTTGGTTTAAAGCATGTTCAAGCTGTGGGGGAAACGGGTGCGGATATCGATGATTCCCAGCCGCGAGGCATGGCACGGCTGGGAGAGTTTGAACCGGGAAAAAGCCTGGAGGATCTTTGTGGATTTCTCAAGGAAAGACTTTCAATCCCACACGTACGTGTCGTATCAGGGCCGGATTCCGGCGTGATAAAAAAGGTTCTTGTTTGCGGGGGTAGCGGAGGCACGATGCTAGAGGTGGCACTGAAGTTGGGGTGCGATGCTTTGATTTCCGGCGATATAAAATATCACGATGCCATAAATGCCCGGGAAAACAATCTCACAGTACTCGATGTGGGACACTTTGGATCAGAACATGTGATAGTTGCGGAACTCGCTAGGTACTTCGAAAGCAGAATAGGGGAGCGAGGCGGCGTTGAAATAATTCAGGCTAAAGGTGAGGTTGACCCTTTTGCAATAGTATAAATACGTTACAAGGAGGTTTGCATTGCAGGAACAACTAAAACAGTTAATAGAATTGCAGAGACTTGAATCCGAGTATCAGATCCTAGAAAGGGAAAAAAATGCTATCCCGAAAAAATTGAGAGAATTGGAAAGGGATTATGAGCAGTTTACTGGTCAATTAACCGTAAAGAAACAAATCTATGAGGAAGGAAGTAAAGAAAAAGTGGTCTTTGAGCAGGAAATCCGGGAGCTTGAGAATCAATTGTCAAGGAGGAAGAGAAGGCTGCTTGAGATTAAAAACAACCGAGAATATCAGGCGTGCCTCCGGGAAATTGACAGCATAAAAAGAGAAATCAAGGAGAAAGAAGACCAACTGCTGGAATTGATGACGAGCCTGGAAGCCCTGGAAGGAGAAATAGCCAGCGGTGATAAGGAACTTGAAGATCGGAAAAAACTTTACGAGGAAAAAAAGAAAGAACTCCTGGGGAAATCCGCTGACCTTGAGAAAAAGATAAAAAGATTCGAGTCTAAACGAAAAAAAATCTCACAGAAAATCGATCCCAATCTTCTGAAAAAGTTCAATTTCATAAAAGACAAACGAAACGGAATTGCGGTGGCTCCGGTGGACAATGGTGTGTGCCAGGTTTGCCATATGAACATACCACCTCAAACCTTCATTGAACTACAAAAAAATGAAAGGATGCACAATTGTCCGAACTGCCAGAGATTTATATACTGGAGTAGGTTTGAAGAAAGACTAGAAGAAGTAAAAAAATAACACGTTGCCTCTTGAGTTCCTCGGTAAAGTGGCGGGTGTTTCAGTACTCGCCATTTTTTTGTTTTGAACAAGCTTTTGCAATAGGCGTGGAGTAAGCTAGATGGAAATTTTTTATGCGGTAATACTCGGTGTTATTCAAGGACTGACGGAATTTTTACCGGTGAGTAGCTCAGGGCACTTGGCCGTAGCCCAAATACTGATGGGTTTTGGGAACTCGGAACTAGTAATGGATGTCTGTCTGCATCTGGGAACGTTGCTCGCTATACTGTTGGTATTCAGAAACGACATTGTCGATATAATAAAAGCAATTCCGAGGCTTCCTCAACTGGTGCGAAGAAAAGCTAACGATGATATCGATGAGCCGTTGTGGCTGATCGCGTTAATTATCTGCGGAAGTTTTGTAACCGGAGTTGTGGGACTGCTGGGTGAAAAGGTTTTTGTTGGCTTATTTACGTCTCTTCGGGCTGTAAGTATTTGTTTTATTATTACGGGATCCATCCTGTGGTTCACGAGGTTTTTTAACACCCCGTGTGGGCGAAAGCTAAAAAATACGAAAATTAAAGATGCTTTGACCATAGGGCTTGCCCAGGGGCTGGCAATTGCTCCGGGGATATCCAGGTCAGGCACTACCATATCAACCGCCCTGTTTCTGGGACTCGATAGGGAGCTCGCAGCCAGGTACTCGTTTCTACTTTTTATACCAGCAGTGGTCGGTGCCACTCTTCTTGAACTCAGGCACTGGGAAGCTTCTTCATTTAGCTTTCTAGCTGTTGCCATGGGTGGTCTGTCAGCTTTCGTGGTAGGTTACTTGGCCTTAAAAGTGCTCCTGAACCTGGTAAAAAGAGGTGCCTTCCATTATTTTGCCTACTACTGCTGGGTTTTGGGTGGTAGTGTCCTTGTTTATTCCTTTTTGAAGTAATTCCCCTTGATTTTTTAAGCACATCCCTTTAAAAAAGTAAACTTGACCAAATTTGCCGCTGACGAAGCTTCACATCTAGTGTTCGGTAAGCTCACTTTGATACTGTATTTGGCACCTGCTTGATCCGGTTAAGGGTTTATTTTACGTGAGGTAAGTAATAATATAAAGGTTACCTGGAGTTTACAATGCCGATTAAGCCCCCGATATACTGGAACACCACCGCTGAAATTTTTATCCTTGATCAGCGAAAACTACCTCGCAAGGAACAGTACCTAGCGTGTAGGAGCTTGAGGCAGGTGGTTAATGCTATAAAAAAACTTGCTATCAGAGGGGCTCCGGCAATCGGGCTGGCAATCGCGGTCGGAGTTGCCTTGGAAGCACAGAAGATCGAGGTTGACGATGTACAGGTATTCGTAAAAAAATTTGAAAAGATGTGTAAAAACGCAAGCGAAGCACGGCCAACCGCGGTAAACCTTATCTGGGCCATTGAACGAATGAGAGCCGTTATTATTGAGAATCCGGGTGCGGACGTTGATCGGTTGAAGAAAAATTTGTGGAAGATGGCTGAGAAAATCAGGGATGAAAATATCGAGCTTGATATGGCTATAGGGAGACATGGTCAGGATCTTGTGAAAGATGGTATGAATGTTCTTACCTATTGCAATACGGGAACTCTTGCAACGGGAGGTTGTGGTACTGCGCTGGGAATTATCAGAACGGCGTGGAAGAGAGGGAAACGTATACATGTTTATGTGTGTGAAACCAGACCCCTTTTACAGGGGAGTCGACTCACGGCATGGGAATTGTTGAACGATAATGTTCCGATGACTTTAGTTACAGATAACTCCGTTGGCTACCTGATGGAGACAAAGAAAATTGATATAGTTATAGTGGGCGCTGATAGGATAGCCACCAACGGGGATACTGCGAATAAGGTGGGGACATATACACTGGCCGTTCTCGCAAAGGAAAATGGTATTCCTTTCTATGTTGCGGCACCTCTTTCAACCTTCGATCCCGCTATAAAGAAGGGTTCAAATATTCCCATTGAGGTGAGAGATGATAAAGAAGTAACCCACTTGAACGGGAAGAAAATTGCTCCCGTAGGAGTAAGGGCGTATAATCCGGCCTTCGATGTTACTCCCGGCAAGTACATATGGGGGATTGTGACAGAAAATGGAATAGCTAAAAAACCGCTTGGAAGGTCGCTTAAAAGGCTCCTTACAAGGACTCGTTAATGTTGATGCTGTAGGCAAGGGATGTTTCTGATTCAAAAACTTAAGGAGGTTCCAGATGGTTGAAAAGGCAGACAAGATTTGGATGGACGGGAAACTGATACCGTGGGACGAAGCTCGACTACACGTTTTGACACATTCACTCCACTACGGTCTTGCCGTTTTTGAAGGTATAAGATGTTATCGGTGTGCCGACGGTTCTTCTGCGGTATTTAGACTCAAGGAACATGTAAGACGTCTCTTCGATTCTGCTCACGCATTGCTTATGAGAATTCCATATACGCAGGATGAGGTCACTCAGGCAATTATAGATACAATTAAGGCCAACGGTCAGGATGAAGCCTACATACGGCCTATTGCTTTCATAGGTGAAGGTGCCATGGGATTACATCCCCAGGATAACCCGATTCACACGGCTGTAATAACGTGGAAATGGGGAGCTTATCTGGGTGAAGAAGGTTTGCTTAAAGGTATTCGAGCCAAGATATCCTCTTTTACCAGGCATCACGTAAACATAATGATGACGAAGACGAAAACGGCGGGCAACTATGTAAACTCCACTTTGGCCAAGCTTGAAGTAACGAAAGCGGGATACGACGAAGCAATTATGCTTGATCCCGAGGGATACGTTGCCGAAGGGACTGGTGAGAATATATTTATAGTGAGAGATAACAAGTTAAAAACACCTCCTCTTACTTCCATACTAGGTGGTATTACCAGGGATTCAGTTATAGCGATAGCTAGAGACGAAGGACTGGAAGTGGAAGAAAAGCGTTTTAGCAGAGATGAACTTTATATTGCCGACGAAGTGTTTTTTACGGGCACCGCTGCGGAAATAACGCCGATCAGAGAAGTTGATGATAGGGTAATAGGTTCTGGTTCACCGGGACCGGTCACAAAGAAGCTTCAACAGATATTTTTTGATGTTGTTAAGGGTAAAATCGATAAGTATAATCATTGGCTCACCTTCGTTAGCTAACCAGCATGGCTGGACTACACTGGTCCGGTCGCAACGAACAGATGAAAGTCTCCATAAGGGACCATCTGGAGCCAAAGATAAAGTAGACTTTCAATGAGTGGAAACTCAATCTGACGAGTGACCGAGGGGTAAACGGATATGGCAAGTAAGAAATCCTCAAAAAAAGAGCTTGAAAGACTCACAGAGAAGCTATTTTGGGAACGAAAGCTGGTATGGGACTGCATTACTGCCAGGGAAAGGAATGCTATTTTCTCATTTGGTGAAAGATACAAGATCTTCCTTGATGAAAGTAAAACGGAGAGAGAGTGCGTGGAGAGTATCGTTTCCCGTGCGAGGGAAAAGGGTTTTCGGCCTTGGAAGGAAGCGAGGGAAGAAGGGACCAAGAAGATTTATTGGGTGCACCAGGGAAAAACGGTCTACTTGACGGTGATAGGGGAGGATGATGTAAGAAACGGCCTAGCCATTATCGCTTCTCACCACGATTCCCCTAGGTTAGACCTGAAACAGAATCCCCTATACGAAGAAGTTGACCTGGTCTTTTTAAAGACTCATTACTACGGAGGGATAAAAAAGTATCAGTGGCTGGCGCGGCCCCTGGCGCTTCATGGCAAGGTTATCTTGCAAGATGGCAAGGAGTTTAAACTAAAGTTAGGGGAAGATGACAGCGATCCTGTTTTTACCATTGCTGACTTGCTGCCTCACCTTGCGAGGAAAGTCCAGGGGCAAAAAAAGGTTAGTGAAGCCTTTGAAGGGGAGAAGTTGAATATCCTCGTTGGCAGTATCCCACTAGGGAATTCAAAGGTCAAGGAACGGTTCAAGTTAGCAATAATAAACTATTTGAATGAAACTTATGGGATGACCGAGGAAGATTTTGCCAGTGCCGAACTTGAGGTGGTTCCTGCGGGTAAGGCTCGTGACCTCGGGTTTGACAGGAGCCTCATCGGTGCCTACGGCCACGATGACAGGTCTAGCGTTTACACATCTTTAGAGGCAATCCTCGAGTTAGGCAGGGTTAAAACCACAGCCTTGGCATGTTTCTATGACAAGGAAGAAATAGGGAGTGAGGGGAGTACAGGAGCAAAATCAAGGTTTTTTGAACTGGTGGTTAGCAACATCCTTGAAAGTCAGGGGGCAGATCCCAACATATCAAACATCCTTGAAGTTCTGGCCAATTCACGGGGCATAAGTGCCGACGTAAATGGTGCTCTTGATCCAGATTATCAGGAAGTGCACGAAAAACGAAACGCAGCTAGAATAGGCTACGGGGTCTGCGTTACCAAGTTTACCGGCTCCGGAGGAAAATACCATTCAAGTGATGCTCATGCCGAATACATTGCCTGGTTAAGGCGTTTGTTTAACAAGCACGGAGTGGTATGGCAAACGGGAGAACTAGGGAAGATTGACGAAGGTGGTGGTGGAACCATAGCGAAGTTTCTTGCTTCCTACGGGATGAATATAGTGGATTGCGGAACTCCGCTCCTTTCCATGCATTCTCCGTTCGAAATTGCGAGCAAGGCTGATTTGTACATGACAAGGAAGGCTTTTGAAGTATTCTGGAAGGGGGAAGGATAAAGATCGGACACTAATATCTCGGAAATTAGCAAACGAGGTGAACCTTGGTACTGGAAAAGATTGGTGCAAAAAAGGCAGAGTCTGCAGAAGAGCTCATAAAGGCAGAAACCGGGGATATTCGTGAATTAAGAACCCATGAAAAGTACATAGTGGGTGCAGTTGCCGTGCTCTGGGCACTATACCAGTTGGCCTTGCCCAGCGTGCTCGTGATCGATAGCACCAGGGAAAGGGCAATTCACCTTGCGTTTGCCATGGTACTCCTCTATCTCCTCTTTCCGTGTTTTCGCGTTAAGCGAAAATTCCTTGGTTTTCTCGCTGTAAAGGACCATATCCCCATCATAGATTACGTTCTCGCCATTGCAGGCGGGCTTGCAGCCCTCTACCTTGCGCTGGATTACAATGGAATTGCCATGCGCATGGGTATTCCTAACACTAGGGATGTTATATTCGGAACGATTCTTGTCGTATTACTCTTGGAAGCCACCAGGCGTGTAATTGGGCCGGCGCTGTCGGCCATTGCCATAGTGTTTACGATATATGCCTTCTTTGGTCCGTACATGCCAGATGTTATTGCTTTTAAGGGTGTGTCGCTAAAAAAATATTTGAGCACCATATGTCTTTCAACCGAGGGGATTTATGGAATTCCTCTGGGTGTTTCTTCATCTATTGTCTATCTTTTCGTATTGATGGGGGCTCTACTTGACAAGGCCGGAGCAGGGGAGTTTTTCACGAATCTGGCGCTGTCTGTTCTCGGGAGATTTAAAGGGGGAGCGGCTAAGGCGGCAGTTGTTGCAAGTGCAGCCACGGGACTGGTCTCGGGTTCTAGTATCGCCAATATTGTTACGACGGGGCCATTTACCATACCTTTAATGAAAAAAATTGGTTACCCGCCGAAGAAGGCTGCTGCGGTGGAAGTTGCAGCAAGCACCGACGGTCAGATCATGCCCCCAATTATGGGTGCTGCAGCTTTCATTATTGCTGAATATGTTAATGTGCCGTACCTAGCCGTCGTAAAAGCCGCTGCCATACCGGCTTTCGCTTCTTATTTCGGGCTCTTTTGTATCACTCACCTTGAAGCATCCAAACTTGGTATAAGAGGTTTGCCACCTGAAGATCTGCCTAACTTCAAGGAAGTGTTGAAAAATGGTCTCCACTATCTTATCCCGCTGTTCGTGTTGCTAAATGAACTTGTATACCTCAGGCATACTCCACAGACGGCCGCCTTTAGAACCATCCTGCTACTTTTCCTGGTAATTCTTTACCAGGAGGTGAGGAAAGCAATTATTGCAAAGAAAAACATCCTTGGAGCCCTTGCTGAGAGTGTTAAGATAATAATGGACGGGTTTATCCAAGGATCCAAGAACATGCTTTCCGTAGCTCTCGCCTGTGCATCTGCCGGAATCATAGTCGGCGTGGTTGACATGGGAATCGGTGGCATGATCTCGGAGGTTGTCGAGTATCTATCGCACGGCAACATATTTCTCCTCCTTTTCATTACCGCAACAGCCAGCTTGATCATCGGTATGGGTCTACCCACCACGGCAACCTACATAGTTATGGCTTCTCTTACGGCTCCGGTTATCGTTAATGTTGGAGGAAACCTCGGTTTCGTTATTCCGATTATGGCTGCCCATCTTTTCTGCTTCTACTTTGGGATACTGGCAGATGATACTCCTCCGGTTGGCCTTGCAGCCTATGCAGCATCCGCAATAGCGATGTCTGAACCTGTGCCCACTGGTATCCAGGGTTTTAAATACGACATACGAACTTCATGCATTGCCTTTATGTTCGTATTCAATCCTGATCTTATCCTTCACGGTATAAACAGCTGGCCCAAGGGAATTTTGATTTTTGTTATGGCACTTATCGGCATGTCGTCTTTTGAGTGTTTTGCACAGAACTGGTGCCTTACAAGGAACAAGTGGTACGAGATACCATTTTTCCTGGCGGCTGCTTTTGTGCTGTTTTATCCCGGTGCCATAGCAGGGCTTTTCGGGATACAGTCCGATAAGAAATACTTCTTTTATATCCTTGGTTTGTTGATTTATGCTCTTGTGGTCTCTATGCAGAAGTTTAGAATAAAGTTTGATGAAGAGAGAAGAAAACTGAGAGCAACTGCGGAAGTTTAGGTGCTTTAGGAACAAGGAAAAAAAACTATAAGACTCCTATTTTAAAATAGTTTTTGCCCCGGCAGAACTGGCTTATCCTGTTGACGTTTTGATTTCCTACTGTTTATAATTTTAAAAACAATAGCACTAAGGATTTGAGATCATTCAAGGTGAAAATCGAACAGGCAATACAGCCTTATCTAACTTTCACTTGAGCAAAAAAAATCCTGGGACTGTTCATGTTCGGGATAGATAGTCGAGATATGTGGTAATGGATTGTGAAGATCCGAAGTTAAAAGAGTTTCAGTTTAAGCTCCGGCTAGATTAGTGGTGAAAAGTATGAGACTAGTGTTTGCTTTCATGACTCTTTGATGATTCTAATAATTAATTACATGTCTCTTAGTCGAAGTAAGTTTCACGGGGATTACGAGTCTGAAAGTACTTCCCTTCCCATATTCGCTCTCGACTTCTATTTTTCCCCCCAGGTATCCGGCCAGGGTATTACAAATCGACAAACCGAGACCGGTTCCCTGTTCGACTGGTTTAGTAGTGAAGAAAGGTTCGAATATTCTGTTGAGCAAGTGTTTTTTGATGCCGCAACCGTTATCAATAACTTCAACAAAAAGTTGCTCGATGTTGTTCTTAATTCTTTTTCCTGCATAAAGGCGTATCCATGATCGCTTCTTATCAATAGCTTGAGCGGCGTTGACAAGAAGGTTAATAAGAATTTGTTCTATATCGCCCGGATTGGCTTCAATTGTTGGGAGATTTTTCTCGATTTTAATTTCAAATTCCGATACCGATTTCCTAACTTTGTTTCCGCAGATAGTAAGAGCCCTTTTTATAACATCTTCGATTTTTACCGGTTTAACTGTCCTTTCATCTCCCTCTCTAACAAACCGAGTGAGTTCGCCAACGATAAGCTTGATCCTTTCGGAGCCGTGCTGGATGCTTTCCAGCATTGTAAATATATCTTTTTTAATTTCTGGATAAGTTTTACCCGTGAAGAAAAATTTCTTTTCAGTTTCCAGAATTTCGTCAATTACTGGAAACAGTTCTACCAGGTAGTCTCGCAGGATTGGAATATTGAAAAGAATTAAATTATTAGGGCCATTTATTTCATGAGCTACACTGGAAACGAGAAGTCCCAGGGAAGCCAATTTTTCCGTTCGGGTGACCTTTTTTTCAATTTTTTTGAATGGAGTTATGTCACTAATTTGTACAAGAACGCCTGCGACTTCGGTTCTAATGTGTAAGGGATATATATGTATTTCTTCCCAACCCTTCGTTTGAGAAGCTATGGTTCTCTGGAAACTTGTTGGTTTACCCAGGTCCAGTGCCTGTGAAACGCTACAGCCCTGGCATGGGCTTCCGCATTTCCTCAAAGTTTTGTAGCATGGAGTTTCCAGAATCCCGGCTTTTCCTGACAAGTTAAAGTATGACCGTGCTTCGTGGTTTATAGCTTTAATTCTTAGTCCTCGGTCTAGAATGAGTAGCGGACATTTAATGTTTTCAAAAACAGACTCGAGTATTGGAACTGGAGCGTTACCAAGCAGCATTTTCTTGCTCTTGAGAGCTGCAAAATCTTCCCCTTCCACTAGTTCAAAATATTCATCTGTTACAATTGGTCTACGTGCCAATGACGATTCTGCAACCCGAGTGTCTTTACAGGCTTGCCGGAAATCAAAGGCTCTGTGAATACACCTGGCTACTTTGTCTGCTTCTTCAATGGGTTTCGTGAAGAAATCAAAGATAAGATCTTCGTCAAAGAATTTCTGGGCAAGGTTTCTTTCATCCTGTCTAACAATGAGAACAATTTGAACCAGGGAATCATACCGTCGCAGGCTTTCAATTAGTCTCTTTATGTCAAAATCGCCTTGCGACGCGTCGATCAGCACAACCCCAAGCAAATTTTCCCTGTATGCACTTAAATCCTCTGGCAGAGAAGTTTCTATCTTGAGGTCAACATTGCGTGCTTTAAATTTTTCACGTAAGGTTTCAAAAAGGTTTAAATCGTGTGAAAGTACTACCACGAGTTTTTTCATAGCTCTTTTTTTACCTTCTTCCCTTTTCTTTTATGTATCTAACATTTCTTTGATTGATAGTTAATACCTGTTTATGTTTGTTCCTGCGTCTGGGAAACATTTGTCCATATCTCAAACTACTTACAACAAGCATCGGTTAGTCCTAGCAATCAGCTCCTGTTATTTCTGGTGAAAGAGAAGGAAGCAGGAATTACCTGGATGTAGGTTCCCTGGAGGCGAGATTTTCGAAGCTAAATATCAATTTTTATCTGTTGATAATAACTTATTTTTTACAATGCTGTCGCTTGTATGACTAAAAATGGTTTTTTTAGCTATATAATGATAGTCACGTAAATCGAACATTTGAATTTTTCACTTTAGCCACAACGCGCGTTCCTTCTCCTTCACATGAATCCACGAATAGATGCCCGCCGATACAGTTTATCCATAAGTGCATAATGGCCAACCCGAGACACGGTTCGCTGTTAAGGCTTTGCAATACATCAGGGTCGAAGCCGACACCATCATCTGCAACCACCAGTGAAAACTCGCCCAATGTTTCTTCTAAAACTACCGTAACCTTCTTTGCTTGGGAATGTTTTGAAACAT
>Ga0256841_1000751_pt1 | contig 31282 bp, 28 predicted proteins | sample 356308metaG_FD_185971 | JGI IMG/M metagenome (GOLD analysis project Ga0256841, IMG submission 185971) | Hydrothermal vent microbial communities from Mid Atlantic Ridge, Atlantic Ocean - 356-308 | ecosystem: Environmental > Aquatic > Marine > Hydrothermal vents | place: Atlantic Ocean: Mid... | reverse complement strand
TTCAAGATTGGGAGATATACGATAAGAGATACCCATAACTATGGACTTATTGATGTTTCAACAGTGATTAAGAAGTCCAGTAATGTTGGAGCATCAAAAATTGCACTAACGCTTGAGCCAGAGATGCTCTGGAAGACTTTTCGAGAAATTGGATTGGGTGCAACCAGTGGAGCAGGTTTTCCGGGGGAAGTTTCAGGTCGCCTGAGAGATTATACAAATTGGAGAAAGGTGGAACAGGCAACCATGTCATTTGGTTATGGTATGTCAGTGACGACATTGCAGTTGGCACATGCTTACACTGTACTGGCAAATGAAGGTGTAATGGTCCCTCCAAGCCTGCTTAAAGTTGATCAGCCTGAAGAAAGCATCCGGGTAATGAGCAAAAAAACGGCACGAGAAGTCCTGAAGATGATGGAAGGTGTGGTCCAGGATGGCACAGGCAAGCAGGCTCAGATTACGGGATACAGGGTCGCCGGGAAAACAGGCACTGCACATAAATCATCTGTGGGTGGTTATGCAGAAGATAGATACCAATCGGTTTTTGCGGGTATCGTTCCTGCAAGCCATCCACGCCTGGTTGCCGTTGTCATGATCAATGAACCATCGCAGGGTGAATACTATGGTGGCCAGGTCGCTGCCCCTGCCTTTGCCAGATTGCTGGGTGAGACGTTGCGTTTAATGAATATTTCTCCAGATGATATTCCCGCCATAAAAAAAGCTAACAGTGAACGACTCGTAGCTGGGAGACAACCTTGATAATGACGGCGATGAATCATGGTGGAATATATCTCAGTGAACTCCTGGATGGGTTTGCATCCGTCGAGGCTGACCAGGATAAACAAATAATGGGGATTGAGCTGGATAGTCGAACTGTTCATCAGGGCGATTGTTTTATTGCGATTAATGGCACTGAGTCACATGGTGTTGACTTTATAGCAGATGCTTTTTGCAAGGGTGCTGTGGCTATCCTGGTCGATAGCGAAGATGTATCTCTGATCCCGGAACAGCTCATGAAGAAGAACAAAAATAATATTATTTTTGTTGATCAACTGGCTGTTAAAACGGGTGAAATTGCTCATCGGTATTATGGCCAGCCCACGGATCTAATGAAGGTTTTTGGGGTGACTGGTACAAACGGAAAAACATCCGTGAGTAACTTTATAGGCCAGGCCATCGACAAGATTTCAGGTAGTGGCACCTGTGGTGTGATCGGAACATTAGGAAGCGGTCTGTTTGGAGAATTTGTCTCCAGTGGAATGACAACACCGGATTCAATTCGTATGCATTTATCACTTTCCCGCTTACGTGATCAGGGTGCGCAAGCTACGGTGATCGAAGCTTCTTCACATGGATTAGCACAGCACAGGCTGAGCGGTGTCGATTTTGATGTCGCCGTTTTTACAAATCTGTCACGTGATCATCTGGACTACCATGGCGATATGCAGACTTATGGTGCAGCAAAACTTGAGTTGTTCAAATCTCCTGATTTGCAGGCAGCCGTGATCAATCTGGACGATCCATTTTCAGAAAAAATTCTGCAAGTTTTATCAGACAATGTACAGGTTTTTGGTTATACCTTGGGACTGGATTCTCATCCGGGTATAACCGTCATTCGGTGCAGCAAACTGGATTTTTCAGTGAAAGGTCTGATCATGGAAATCGATACACCGCAAGGTTCCAATGCACTTAGAGCCAACCTGCTTGGACGCTTCAATGCCAGTAATTTACTTGCTGCAATGGCCGCATTAATGGCATGTGGATTTCATTTTGAGGAAGTACTCGACGCATTATCGGAAATGGTGGGTGTGCCAGGCAGAATGGAGGCATTTGTTAAGGACGCACAAGCGGCGGTTGTGGTTGATTTTGCCCATACACCCGATGGTCTTACAAAAGCACTTGAGACACTCAAAGAGATCTCTAGCGGGAAGTTGTGGTGTGTCTTTGGTTGTGGTGGCGATCGTGATAAAGGTAAACGACCTTTGATGGGAGACGTTGTAGAAAAACTGGCTGATACGATCATCGTTACAAATGATAATCCTCGATCGGAGGAGCCCAGCATTATCGCCAGTGGGATCCTTTCCGGGATGAAAAAACCGGGTAAAGCCAAAGTGATTTTTGATCGGAAGCTGGCCATAGAAACGGCAATCAAGTCTGCGCATCCGAAAGATATTATTCTGGTGGCGGGAAAGGGACATGAAAACTGGCAGGAGATTAAGGGGCAAAGATTCCCGTTTAATGATCGTAATGTCGTTCTGAATACCATTGGTAACGTCATTGGTGAGGGAGCGAAAAATGATTAGCCTTTCTTTGCAAACTGTTGCCGATAATCTGAATGCTACTCTGTCTGGTGGAGATACGGTTTTCACTGGTTGTTCTACGGACACTCGAAGCATAAAAAAAGGTGAGTTATTCGTGGCTTTACATGGCCCCAGTTTTGATGGTCATGATTACCTGGGCGTGGCGGAAGAAGCGGGTGCCAGCGCCGTCATGATCGATCAGGATGTTAAGACAAACCTGCCGACATTAAGAGTAGAGAATACACGGCGGGCGTTGGGCGATCTGGCCACCATTTGGCGTCAGCAGTTCAAGATGCCTGTCGTTGCAATCACGGGAAGCAATGGTAAAACGACCGTTAAAGAGATGCTGAACTCGATACTCTCGCGTTGTGGCAACGTTCTGGCTACCAGAAGGAACCTCAATAATGAGATTGGCGTTCCGCAAACGCTTTTCAATCTTGATCCGCAACATGACTTTGCCATTATTGAAATGGGTGCAAATCATGCGGGCGAGATTGCACGGCTGTGCGAAATGGCGATACCCATGGTGGCCGTTGTAACGCAATGTTCACCAGCACACCTTGAAGGATTTGGAACCATTGAAAATGTTGCCCTGGCCAAAGGTGAAATTTTTGAATCGTTGGCAAAAGAGGGAATTGCGATCATCAATGCGGATGATAAATTTTCACCATTGTGGGAACAGATGGCTGGAGAATGTCAGATTATCAGATTTGGTCTGCAAGAAGCTGCCGACATCACGGCTTCTATCATTTCAGTCAACACAAAGAGTAGCCATTTCCAGTTAAAAGCGCCAGGTGAAGAAATTGATCTGAAACTTTCGCTTCCTGGGCGTCATAACATTATGAATGCTCTGGCGGCTGCCGCTTGTGCAAAAGCTCTGGATATTCCTTTAAAGGATATTCGTGATGGACTGGAAGCATTGCAGGGAGTGCCCGGCAGATTACAGTTCAAATCGGGAGATCAAAAATGTCAGATTATTGATGACACTTATAACGCAAACCCGGGTTCATTTTCTGCTGCGCTGGATGTGTTGATTAACTCAACTGGCCGTCACTGGTTAGCTCTGGGTGATATGGGTGAACTGGGTGAGTCTGCAGAAGATCTACATGAAGATGCCGGTGAGCTTGCACGACAGGCAGGAGTAGAACGATTATTTACGATAGGTCAATTAAGTCAGAAGGCCGCTCAGGCATTTGGAGCCGGAGCGGAACATTTTACGGATCATGCTGAAATGATCGAAAAAATAAAAAGTATAAAAAAGGAGTCGGATAAGGATATCACGCTCTTAATAAAAGGTTCCCGTGCAGCCAAAATGGAAACGGTTGTACAGGCACTGGAGAGTGAACATGCTTCTGATTCTGGCTGATTATCTAACTCAGTTTCATTCTGGATTTAATGTCTTTCAGTATCTGACATTGCGTACCATTCTTGGTGTCCTGACAGCGTTATTTATCTCACTTTTTGTTGGTCCGTGGATGATCCGTTACCTGACTCGTTATCAGATCGGTCAGAGCGTTCGGGAGGATGGTCCAGAGACCCATCTGGTAAAAGCAGGAACACCCACCATGGGTGGTTTATTGATCCTGGTTGCCGTGGGTGTCAGCACATTATTATGGAGTGATCTGACGAACAAGTTTGTCTGGGTCGTGTTACTGGTCACCGCTTTGTTCGGGGTTGTTGGCTGGGTGGATGATTATCGAAAAATCGTCGAGAGAAATTCAGCAGGATTACCGGCTCGTTATAAGTATTTCTGGCAATCAGTGATTGGTTTGGCGGCGGCTATTTTTCTTTATTCAACCGCTGTGACAGAACCTGAAACAGAACTACTGATCCCCTTTTTCAAAGATGTCCACATACCTCTGGGATTCTTATTTATTCCATTTGTGTATTTCGTGATTGTAGGCACCAGCAATGCGGTGAACCTGACCGATGGTCTGGATGGATTAGCGATCATGCCCTGTGTCCTTGTTGCCGGTGCTTTTATTATTTTTGCTTATGTCACAGGTAACGTGAAGTTCTCAGATTATCTGGGATTTCCCTACATCGCCGGTACGGGTGAGTTGTGTATTTTCTGTGGCGCGATCGTTGGATCGGGGCTTGGATTCCTGTGGTTTAACACTTACCCAGCACAGGTCTTTATGGGCGACATCGGCGCGCTTGCACTGGGCGCGGCTTTAGGAACCGTAGCTGTGATCGTCCGTCAGGAGCTGGTGCTTTTTATTATGGGAGGCATTTTTGTGATTGAGGCTGTCTCCGTCATGTTACAGGTTGCCTCATTCAAATTAACGGGTAAACGGATCTTCAACATGGCTCCTTTGCATCATCATTATGAGTTAAAAGGTTGGCCGGAACCAAGAGTGATTGTCCGATTCTGGATCATTACGGTCATGCTGGTATTGATTGGGTTGGCAACCTTGAAGATCAGATAGGTGAAAAGGTGACTGGAAAATTACACATGAATAAACAGACCAGCTTAAATGTTGATACGGTGATCGTCGGTCTTGGCGTGACAGGTCTGTCGTGTGCACGTTTTCTGGGTAGCAGAGGTTTGTCTTTTGCCGTCACTGATAGTCGAAAGTCGCCACCGGGACTGGCCGAATTACAGAAACAATATCCTGATGTCATGATCAGCACCGGTGATCTGGATCTTGACCTGATCATGCAGGCAAAGCAGTGCCTGGTCAGTCCTGGTGTGTCTGTAAGACATCCTGCCCTAATCAGAGCAGCCCAGGCGGGTGTTGAGATGATTGGTGATATTGAGTTGTTTGCTCGACATGCTGACGCACCCGTGGTTGCGATCACCGGGGCGAATGGAAAAAGTACGGTGACGACTTTGGTTTATGAAATGGCAAAGGCGTCAGGTCTTACTGTCAGGGCAGGTGGAAATCTGGGTACGCCCGCTCTGGATCTGATCGAAGATCCTGAACCGGATCTCTATGTACTGGAGTTATCCAGTTTCCAGCTTGAAACAACCCACAGTTTGAATTCGATCGCTGCAACGGTGTTGAATATTTCTGAGGATCACATGGATCGTTATGCCGGTGTTGCAGAGTATGCCGAGGCCAAGGAAAGGATCTTTCAGGGCGGTGGTGAAATGATCCTGAACGCGGATGATCCAATGGTTGCCAGTATGATGAGAACGGATCGTCAGGTCACACGTTTTACCCTGAATAAACCAGGTCAAAATGAATTTGGTTTGCAGGAAATCAATGGTGATTCCTGGTTGTCTTTCGGAGACAGAAAACTGATGTCTGTTAGTGAGATGAAGATCCAGGGATCACATAATGTCGCGAATGCCCTGGCTGCTCTGGCTCTGGGGCAGGCCGCCGGGTTGAAAGAAGAAAGTATGCTGGATGTTTTGAGAACCTGGTCGGGGTTACCACATCGTTGCCAGTGGATCGCAGCACAGAATGGTGTTGACTGGTACAACGATTCCAAGGGCACAAATGAAGGTGCGACCGTTGCGGCGATAAAAGGTTTTTCAGACAGACAAATCATCTTGATCGCAGGCGGAGACGCCAAAGGAGCGAAATTTGAAGAACTGGCTTTAGTTGTCAGAGATCAGGTCAAGTTGGCCATCCTGTTTGGAAAAGATGCGCCATTACTGGAGCAGGTTCTGAATCGTGTGACGGCTGTTAAGTGTGTTGACGATCTTGTTCAGGCTGTCACTCTGGCTCATCAAAATGCAGAAAGAGGTGATCTTGTTTTAATGTCGCCAGCCTGTGCCAGTCTGGATATGTTCGCAGATTATCAACAGCGTGGCCAGGTCTTTATAGATGCAGTTCAAAAGCTTCTGGACAGGGAGCCAAGCTGATGAGTCACGCAATGCCAATCAGAAATTCTAACCATGGGCTAGCTTATCAGAGTGAAGCACAATATGACTGGTGGTTGATCGGTTGTGTTGCAATCCTGATCGGTCTTGGATTGGTGATGGTGGCTTCAGCTTCTATCTCGATTGCTGATCCATTGGGAAAAGAGGAAGGAGCTCGCTTGTATTATTTCTGGCGACAAATGGTTGCACTGGGGATTGGTCTTATTGCTGGAGTGATCGCACTTAAAACACCCCTGGTTGTTCTGAAACAATTCAGATACCTGTTTCTGTTAGTGACACTGGTTCTATTAGCCATTGTTATCTCACCGCTTGGTAAAGAGGTCAATGGTGCCGCTCGTTGGGTTGACCTGGGTGTTTATGATCTGCAAGCCTCTGAGATCGCGAAACTGCTGGTGATTATTTATCTCGCCGGTTATATGGAAACACATCTGGTACAGGTCCGAACAAGTTTTGCCGGTCTTTATAATCCCATTATAGTCATGACTATTATCTGCGGTCTGTTACTTATGGAACCAGATTTTGGTACTTCTGTTCTGTTGTTCTCCTGCATGCTTGGGTTGTTATTTATTGCAGGCATTCCTCTGCTACGAATTATCGTCTGGGGAAGTATTGCAGTTATGGCTTTAGCAGCGGTTGCGATGATGTCACCTTATCGAATGCAACGTCTGCTGACCTTTATGGATCCCTGGTCTGATCCATATAACACAGGTTTTCAGTTAACCCAGGCCTTGATCGCCATTGGTCGAGGTGAATGGTTTGGCGTCGGACTAGGCAGTAGTGTGCAGAAATTATTCTATCTGCCGGAAGCGCACACCGATTTTATTTTTTCTGTTTTCGCAGAAGAGCTGGGACTGTTTGGTTGTCTGACTCTGATTGCACTGTTTACATTTTTTATCTGGCGAGTGTTCTGTATCGCCGCACAAGCTGAAAGGGGTGGAAGATACTTTCCTGCATACCTGGCCTACGGATTCGGCCTCCTCATAGGTATGCAGGCATTTTTTAACATGGGTGTGAATATGGGCGCTCTGCCGACCAAAGGACTGACACTTCCTTTTATAAGCTATGGTGGTAACAGCCTGATCATGATGTGCATAGCGATAGCATTGATCCTGCGGGTTGATTATGAAAACCGTCTTGAATTTGATGGTGAGGAGGTCGAAGAATGAATCGGCCGATCATGATCATGGCCGGTGGAACTGGCGGACATGTCTTCCCGGCACTGGCGGTTGCTGATTATTTAAATGCCAGAGAAATTCCATTGTTATGGCTGGGAACAGAAAAAGGACTGGAAGCCAGAGTGGTTCCGGATGCAGGCTATCGCCTTTTAACATTAAGTATTGCAGGTGTTCGAGGTAAGGGTTTGATCACTATCCTGATCGCACCTTTCAAGATTCTGTTTGCGGTCGCACAGGCAATGAAAATAATGATGACTCATCGTCCAGCGGCCGTTCTGGGTATGGGTGGTTTTGCCAGCGGCCCTGGTGGTATTGCTGCCTGGTTGATGCGTATTCCTCTATTGATTCATGAGCAAAATGCCATCGCCGGAATGACCAATCGCTGGTTATCAAAAATAGCGACACGTGTATTTGAAGCATTTCCCGGAACATTTCCGGAAAAACGAGCGGCAGAGCATGTCGGTAATCCGGTCAGAAATTCAATCATTAATCTGACTAAACAGATCAAACCGCACCATGAAAAACGGATCCTGATCGTCGGTGGCAGTCTCGGTGCGATGACATTGAATCGAGTCATACCAGAAAGTTTGTCTCAACTCTCTGAGCGGCCACAGATCTGGCATCAGACTGGCCAACGTGATTTTGAACAAACCAGGAATAGATATAAGGAACTTGGAATTGATGCACGTGTTGATCCATTTCTGGACGATATTGAACAGGCTTATGCCTGGGCTGATTTTGTGATCTGCCGTGCAGGTGCCTTGACGATTTCCGAACTGGCAGTAGCGGGTCTGCCTGCGATTCTGGTTCCATATCCTTATGCCGTTGACGATCATCAGACGGCAAACGCGCATTACCTTGCCGATGCGGGCGCTGCGATCATTATTCAGGATCGTGATCTGACGAAAGAAAAACTTACGCCCATGATTGAAGAGTGGATTTCTACTCCAGATCTGATCAGCGACATGTCTGCCAGGGCTAAAAAAATGGCCATGACGGATGCCGCAGAAAAGGTTGCCCGGTCACTCATGGAGGTGGCCTATGGATAGCCAGGAAATGAAGACAATGGGCATGGGGCGCGCACGAAATATTCACTTTGTGGGTATCGGCGGTGTCGGCATGAGCGGCATTGCCGAAGTTTTGCATAATCTCGGCTATAAAGTCTCGGGCTCAGATATTGCGGAAAATGCAGTGACCCAACGTCTGGCAGATCTGGGTATTAAAGTTTTTATAGGCCATGCTGCAGATCAGGTTAGTGATAGTGATGCTGTTGTCGTTTCCAGTGCGATTGATCTGGAAAACCCTGAAATTGCCTATGCCAGAGAGAATCGAATTCCGGTCATTCCTCGTGCTGAAATGCTTGCTGAACTGATGCGTTTTCGTTATGGGATTGCGATTGCAGGAACGCATGGCAAAACCACAACGACCAGCCTGGTAGCAAGTTTGCTGGCCGAAGGTGGGCTGGATCCAACTTATGTGATCGGAGGCCGTCTCAACAGCTCTGGAAAACATGCACAACTTGGTGAGAGTCGATATCTGGTCGCTGAAGCCGATGAGAGTGATGCTTCATTTTTACATCTACAACCTGTGATCGCCGTCCTGACAAATATCGATATGGATCACATGGAAACGTATGGTGGTGACATCGAACAGCTACGGGGAGCATTTCTGGAATTTCTTCGTCGCTTACCATTTTATGGAAAGGCTGTGATTTGTTATGACGATCCGATGGCAAGAGAAATTTTGCCTGAATTAACCAAACCGGTACTGACATATGGAACGCATGAAAATGCAGATATCAGGGCAACAGGCATCACTTACTCTGAGGGTGTCAGCCAATTTAATGTGGTTTTACCTGATCATGAGAACTCATTTGAAGTGCAATTGAACATGCCGGGTTTGCACAATGTCCTGAATTCCCTGGCTGCGATTTCTGTAGCTCATGAACTGGGTGTTTCAGAAGAAGCCATGTGTCGTGGGCTGGAAAACTTTCAGGGTATTGGTCGACGTTTTCAGATCCATGGAACGATCCAAATTGAAAAAAATAAAGCGATGATAGTGGACGATTATGGCCATCATCCCAGTGAGATCGCGGCAACCATCTCAGCCATTCGTGAAGGCTGGCCAGAGCGACGTCTGGTCATGGTTTACCAGCCGCATCGTTACACACGAACACGGGATCTGTTTGAAGATTTTACACAAATATTGTCACAAGCTGATGCTTTGTTATTACTCAATATTTATTCAGCCGGTGAGAAACCCATCGCTGAAGCAGACAGCAAAGCACTGAGTCGAGCGATCAGATTACGTGGTCAGGTTGATCCTATTTTCGTCGATCAGCCAGACGAGATCGTTTCAGTCATTCCGGCTTTTATAGAAGACGGTGACATTGTGCTAGTGATGGGCGCTGGCAGTATTGGTCACGTCGCAGAACAACTGATCGATACCTACGGGAGTGAGGCAGCGTGATGGCCGCGATGAACACACCACCAGAATTACGTGGAGTATTGAGGCTCGATGAACCCATGTCGAAGCACACTTCATGGCGAGTGGGTGGAACGGCAGATCATTATTATGAGCCAGCTGATATTGATGATCTGGCCAACTATTTGCGCCAATTACCGGATAAAGAGCCGGTCACGATGGTGGGCCTGGGCAGTAATTTATTAGTGAGGGATCGGGGGATCCGGGGCAGTGTGATCTGCCCCACCGGGATGCTGGATGGTTTTGAAATTCTTGATGCTAAGACACTACGTGTCGAGGCTGGAGTGCCTTGTGCCATTGTGGCAAAACGCTGTGCAAAACAGGGTTTTACCGGACTGGAATTTCTGGCCGGTATTCCGGGGACAGTCGGGGGTGCGCTGGCGATGAATGCCGGCGCATTCGGCGGCGAAACCTGGCCGAATATTGAAAAGGTGGAAACACTGGATCGGCAGGGTGAATTTCATTTACGTGATCGTGATCAATATCTGATCGGATATCGATCGGTGCTCGGGCCTGTTGATGCACATGAAGGCGAGTGGTTTGTGGCGGCTCATTTCAAGCTTGAGACTGGAGATGGTGAGGCAAGTCTGCAAAAGATCAAACAACTTCTGGCCAAACGATCAGAATCACAACCAATGGGATTGCCAAGTTGTGGTTCAGTTTTTCGGAATCCAGAAGGTGATTATGCGGCACGTCTGATCGAGGCCACTGGACTAAAAGGTTTTCAAATAGGTGATGCACAGGTTTCCGAAAAACATGCAAATTTTATTATCAATCTTGGGAATGCTACAGCGACTGATATTGAACAATTGATTTTACTGATAGCGGACAGGGTAAAACAGCAGCATGGCATACAACTGGAATCGGAAGTGAGGATCGTTGGTGATGACTAAGATTCTGGAAACGATTCGATCTTTTGGCAAAGTGGCTGTTTTGATGGGCGGTAATTCCGCTGAACGTGAGATCTCACTGGAAAGTGGGAATGCCGTATTAAGTGCCTTATTACGATCGGGTGTCGATGCAGAAGGTGTTGACTGGCAAGGTGGCATTCCAGAACCGTTATTGGCCAGAAAAGTTGATCGCGTTTTTAATGCGTTACATGGACGTGGTGGTGAAGATGGTGTGATCCAGGGTGTGTTGGAAACGCTTGAAATTCCCTATACAGGTAGCGGTGTGCAGGGGTCGGCACTGGCGATGGATAAAAAAAGGACAAAACAGATATGGACGGCCATCGGGATTTCCACACCAGGCTTTATGACGCCTCAAGAAGAACCCGATTCTCAGCAGGTGATTGATGAACTGGGCTTGCCACTCATGGTCAAGCCGGCACGGGAAGGATCGAGTTATGGTGCCAGTAAAGTTGATGAGATTCATCAGTTGTTGCCGGCATGGCATGAGGCAAAAAAGTTTGATGACAATGTGTTGATCGAACAATGGATCACAGGCGGCGAATATACGGTGGGAATTTTGAAGGGTGAAGCCTTGCCGATGATCAAACTGGAAACACCCCGGGATTTTTATGATTACCAGGCTAAATATGAAGAAAACACGACCCGTTATATTTGTCCCTGTGGGTTGGAGGTTGCTGTAGAAAAAGAAATTCAGTTGATGGCATTACAGGCATTCGAAGCCGTGAATTGCTCCGGCTGGGGACGTGTTGATCTGATGTTGAATGAGGAAGGGGAAGCCTTCTTTATCGAGGTCAATACCGTACCCGGAATGACCAGTCATTCACTGGTTCCTATGGCCGCCAAACAGCAAGGCATTGAGTTTGATGAGTTGGTGATCAGAATACTTGAGACGAGTTTGTGATGATCAAAAATAAAACAAATCGCAGAAAACAGAATCGCCGAATTAAAAAACGGGTGTCAGTCATAAAAGATCGGCAAATGGTTCGTAGTAGTTTGACCATGATTGGATTCATGGCGGTGTTTGGTTGTATCGGCCTGGTCACATGGCTGGCTGGAATGATGGCTGATCCGGCAACACTTCCGATCAAAGCAGTAAAGGTCGAGGGTGAGTATCGCTATTTGTCTACAAAGACGTTGGAGAAACTGGTAGCAGAGAATGTGAACGGTGGTTTTTTCACACTGGATGTCGAGAAGATAAGACGTGCAGTCACGAAGGCGCCATGGGTACGAGAAGCGACGGTAAGAAAGCTATGGCCGGATACCTTATACGTAAAAATTAAAGAACAGAATGCTGTTGTTCGTTGGGGAAAGAGCGGTTTTCTGAATCATAAAGGCGAATTATTTAAACCGGAGGATACGACATTTCCGAAGGGGCTGATCACCTTAAAAGGTCCTGAAGGAACGGAGCATCTGGTTTTTGAAAAATACAAAACTCTGATGGGCCTGCTGAGCGCAAACGGACGGAGTGTGGCCTGGGTCGAGTTGAATGAACGAAGGGGTTGGCGTTTCAAAGTCAATTATGGTCCAACAGTGATTCTCGGTCGTAAAAATGTTGATGAGAGGCTCTGGAAATACGTGAAGAAAGTGGAAGGTTTGTTAGGTAAAGGTCTGGAGCAGGTCGCTCAGGTTGATCTGAGATACACCAATGGTTTTACCGTACGTAAACAGGATGAAAACGAAGTCGAGAGTTTAACCCGGAATTATAAACAGAATATGGATCAGACAATGACCGACAGTGATGCAAGAGGGACATGACAGATGGTAATTAAAAAAGCAGAAAAAAATCTGATCGTTGGACTGGATATCGGTACTTCCAAAGTCGTCGCGATTGTTGGGGAAGTTGATGAGAGTGGTGAAATCGAAGTCATAGGTCTTGGATCGCATGCTTCCCGGGGATTGAAAAAAGGTGTCGTCGTCAATATTGAATCAACGGTTCAATCCATTCAGCGTGCGGTACAGGAAGCTGAATTAATGGCGGGTTGTGAGATCCGATCAGTATTTACCGGAATTGCTGGTAGCCATATCAGCAGTCTTAATTCTCACGGTATTGTTGCGATCAGAGATAGTGAAGTTGTGCAGGGTGATGTTGATCGCGTACTGGATGCTGCAAGGGCTGTCGCCATACCATCTGATCAGAAAATTCTCCATGTGCTGGCTCAGGAATTCATTATCGACAAACAGGAAGATATTCGTGAGCCAATCGGCATGTCTGGTGTCAGGCTGGAAGCTAAGGTTCATATGGTGACTGGTGCCGTCAGTGCGGCACAGAATATCGAAAAATGTGTGCGTCGTTGCGGTCTGGAAGTTGATGAAGTGATCTTGCAACAACTGGCATCAAGCCATGCTGTGTTAACTGATGATGAAAAGGATCTGGGTGTTTGTCTGGTGGATATTGGTGGTGGTACGACCGACATTGCGATTTTTCTCAATGGCGCCATTCAACACACGGCGGTTATACCGATTGCCGGTGATCAGGTCACCAATGATATTGCTGTGGCATTGCGTACACCGACTCAGCATGCAGAAGAAATCAAGATCAAATATGCCTGTGCTTTAACACAATTGGCCAATCCGGATGAAACGATTGAAGTCCAGGGTGTTGGAGAACGTGCGTCCAGACGTCTTGCACGTCAAACATTGGCAGAAGTCGTAGAACCACGTTATGAAGAATTATTTATGTTTATTAATGCGGAGCTGAAGAAAAGTGGATTCGCAGAATTGATGGCGGCAGGCGTCGTTCTGACAGGAGGCAGTTCCAAGATGGAAGGGGTTATCGATCTGGCAGAAGAAGTCTTTCATATGCCAGTCCGATCAGGTATCCCGACAGGGGTGACCGGTCTGGTAGATGTTGTGAGTAACCCGATTTATGCAACCGGTGTTGGTTTGTTGTTGTTTGGGAGTACCTATTCTCAAACAGGTGCAGGTCGATCTGGATCAGAGTCGGGCGTTGGGAGTATGTGGGAAAGGATGAAAAGTTGGTTTAAGGGTAATTTTTAATTAAAAATCTTAATGATAAAAAAGTAAAACTTAGGGTAAATGGAGGATAAAGCGATGTTCGAATTAATGGATTCATTCAGCCAGAGTGCTGTAATAAAGGTGATCGGTGTTGGTGGTGGCGGTGGTAACGCCCTCGAACACATGGTTAGTGCTAATCTTGAAGGCGTGGATTTTGTTTGCGCCAATACTGATGCGCAGGCGTTGAGTAATTCTACTGCCAGAACAACACTGCAAATGGGTACGGAAGTAACGAAAGGTCTTGGTGCCGGTGCTAATCCGGAAATCGGACGACAAGCTGCACTTGAAGATCGTGATCGGATTATGGATGTGCTGGAAGGCTCAGACATGGTCTTTATTACGGCCGGCATGGGTGGTGGTACTGGCACAGGTGCGGCACCCGTTGTTGCACAGGTTGCTAAAGAAATGGGTATTTTGACAGTTGCCGTTGTAACGCGTCCTTTTCCTTTTGAAGGTAAAAAACGATCAGAAATTGCCAATGACGGGATCAGTGATCTTCGTCAATATGTTGATTCATTGATCACAATTCCTAACGAAAAACTGCTGAGTGTACTGGGCAGAGACATCAGTTTGCTCAATGCTTTTAAAGCAGCCAATGATGTATTACTGGGTGCCGTTCAGGGTATTGCGGAACTAATTACCCGTCCAGGACTCATAAACGTGGATTTCGCGGATGTGCGTACAGTGATGTCTGAAATGGGCATGGCAATGATGGGCACCGGCACAGGTAAAGGTGAAAACCGGGCAAGAATCGCTGCGGAAGCAGCCGTCGCCAGTCCTTTGCTGGAAGATGTCAATCTGGCAGGAGCCAGAGGTGTGTTGGTAAATATTACATCAGGCATGGATCTCAGCATGGGTGAGTTTGAGGAGGTTGGTAACACGATCAAACAGTTTTCATCTGATAGCGCCACCGTTGTTGTTGGAACCGTCATTGAGCCAGATATGACGGATGAAATCAGAGTCACCATGGTTGCGACAGGACTTGGGGCTGCTGATGCTGATAAATCAGAGCCACTATCAGTTGTCGATACAGATTCTCGCCCAACAGAAGTTGTGGACTGGGGAAAACTGGACCGCCCAACTATTATTCGTAATGGAACTGATGGTGGTCCGGAAGTAGAGGTAAATGAAGATAGTGATTATCTAGATATCCCTGCTTTTCTCCGCAGACAGGCAGACTGAATCAACTTTAGTTTATATAGTAGTGAACATCGCATTGCTACAGTTGCTCAGGGAAGGGTTTCTGTAGCAAATTTGTTCAGATCAATGTCTGTGTTATTATGCTTTCCGGAATGTAAAAGAACGTCAATATAAACGGGCGGGATCATGTGTTAAACGGGGTTTCTTTATGATCAGACAATGTACTCTGAAAAATGTTATTCGTGCTACGGGCGTTGGTCTCCATACTGGGAAGAAAGTCTATTTGACGCTTCATCCAGCAGCTGCCAATACAGGTATCATCTTTCGCAGAGTCGATCTGGATCCCGTTGTTGAAATCCCCGCACATGCAGAAAATGTGGGTGACACCATGATGTCAACCAGTTTGGCAAAAGGTGATGTATCGATTTCCACGGTTGAACATTTACTGTCAGCATTTGCTGGTCTTGGTATTGATAATGCTTATGTCGATGTTAGTGCTGCTGAAGTTCCAATCATGGATGGGAGTGCAGGGCCATTTGTGTTTTTGATCCAGTCTGCCGGGATAGAAGAGCAAAATGCGGCTAAACAGTTTATTCGAATTAAAAAAGCCATCATGGTTGAAGATGGAGACAAAAGTGCGAAATTTGTACCCTTCGAAGGTTTTAAAGTTTCGTTTTCAATAGAATTTGATCATCCATTTTTTGAAGAAAGTAGTAAGTTTGCCTCCATTGATTTTTCTTCAACCTCTTTCGTTAAAGAAGTTAGCCGTGCCAGAACCTTTGGCTTTCTGAAAGATACAGAAGCATTACGCGAAAAGAACCTGGTTCTGGGTGGTTCTCTGAACAATGCTGTCGTTGTTGATGACTATCGTGTATTGAATGAAGATGGTCTGCGTTATGACGATGAATTCGTTAAACATAAAATCCTGGATGCAATTGGTGATTTGTATTTGCTGGGACATAGTCTGATTGGTGCTTTCGAAGGAAATAAGTCTGGTCATGCCCTGAACAACAAGTTGCTAAGAGCTTTGTTGGCTAATCAGGATGCCTGGGAACTGGTTTCGTTTTCCGAGCAGGAAAAGAGCCCAATTTCATTTTTGCAGGCAGTACCTGCTGGCTAAGAAGCGTCCTGTCCGTTTCTAAAATGGCTGGATAATCGTTCCAGTACATCTGATAAATCATCATCTTCGATGCCCGACGCAACAGATTTGAGCAGATCAGATGTATGTTTTGATATTGGCTCCACCGATCTGGCCTTCGAATTAATATTAGTATTGGATTCCTCCCGTGGAGGAATAACTTTCACTTTCATTCGTTCAACCATCGCCAAACCACCCTCATTTCGCATATAATTGAGTATCTCTGTAGCAATGAAATTGGTTCGAGTTGACCATGCGGGCGAACTTGTCTGTAAAATCAGTGTCTTACCTTTGATATTGCTAATAATGACATGATCGGAAAGTGGGTGTGGTAGAAAATGCTTCAGACGTTTGTTAGCTTTTTTTATTTTATTTACTTGCTCAATCACAGGTTTCAGACCCGGATCCTGAATGATTGATTCTAGTTTTATAATGTGAGTTTTGATCATTAACAACTATTTTGACATAGCTGGACAATAAATTATGCAGATTTTGATCACGGGAAGTTCTAATGGGCGATTTTCTCACTTGAGAGCAGGTTGGGTAATGGTCACACTGACAGTACTCGCCATACTTTGTCTGATGGGATCTGCAGGATATGCAGGTTACTATTTAGGTGCAGATCAGACACAGCAGGTAGAACTGAATACTGAAACACAAAATCAGTTGTATATTAGCCAGTCTCTAAGTGAAGAAATGGATGTACAGAAATTGCAGATTAACTCAGCGGTTGTGGAAGCCCAGGAAAATCTGAATACTCTGGCAATGCGACTGGGTGTTATTCAGGCCAAAGTAACACGCCTGGAAGCCGCCAGTTTACGTTTGAGTTCTCTGGCTGGTATCGCGTCAGAAGAATTTGATTTTGAACAGACACCGGCAATTGGTGGAATGGAACCCACCAATCAGCAGGAGTTTAATGTCCCTGATTTTATCCAGTCTCTGGAAGCACTGTCAGAAAAAATCGATGAGCATCAACATAAACTTAGTATGCTGGATTCAATGATGTTAGATAAAAAATTGGAAACGGCCGCTGTTCCAGCTGGTAATCCTGTAGCGAATGGGTGGATATCATCCGGTTTTGGTGAACGAACTGATCCTTTTACTGGCAAACATGATATTCACAAGGGGATAGATTTTGCCGGGAAGAAAGGAACTGAGATCCACGCTGTTGCAGGAGGTGTTGTGACATGGTCCGGGAAACAGAAAGGCTATGGTAATCTGGTTGAGATCGATCATGGACATGGTTATGTCACTCGCTATGCGCATAACGAAAAAAATGTAGTCAAGGTTGGTGAGAAAGTAGAAAAAGGCCAGACAATTGCCTTGATGGGGTCAACTGGGCATTCGACAGGACCACATGTGCATTTCGAAGTCGTACAGGAAGGAAAACCTGTTAATCCAAAGCCATATCTTAGGCCGCTTGGCTAAAGTTTTTTCAATAAACTTAATGTTTTTATAATATTTTTTTAATCTCCAGGATTTATCTCTAAACAAATGTCAAATAACCGATCTTCTTTCGGCGGTCTGATGAGCCGCATTTTCGGCAGTCGTAATAATCGTGTCTTAAAAAAACTGAACAGAGTTGTCTCAAAGATCAACGCTTTTGATGATGAGATCTCAGCATTAAGTGATGACGAATTAAAAAACAAGACACAGGAATTTCGTGATCGACTTGAGAATGGTGAAACACTGGATTCACTCTTACCTGAAGCATTTGCCGTTGTTCGAGAAGCAGGTAAACGTTCTCTGGGCATGCGGCATTTTGATTGCCAGATGATCGGCGGCATGGTGCTCAACGATGGCAAGATCGCTGAAATGCGAACAGGCGAAGGTAAGACTCTGGTTGCAACACTTGCTGCCTATCTTAATGCCCTCTCAGGGGAAGGTGTTCATGTTGTCACCGTCAATGACTATCTTGCCAGTCGTGATGCTGAGTGGATGGGAAAATTGTATGGTTTTCTGGGTCTGACTACTGGTGTTATTGTCGCTAATCTTGATAAAGAACAACGAAAAGCGGCCTATGCTGCAGACATTACCTACGGAACAAATAATGAATTCGGTTTCGATTATCTTCGCGACAACATGGCTTTTGCAGAAGAAGATCGGGTACAGCGAGGCCTGAATTTTGCGATTGTCGATGAAGTCGACTCAATTCTGATTGATGAAGCCAGAACACCACTGATCATCTCTGGCCCAACAAATGATAAAACTGACATTTATCAACGTGTTGATAAACTGATCCCAAAACTGACAAAGCAGGAAGAGGAAGACGGACCCGGTGATTATTCCATTGATGAAAAGGCAAGGCAGGTTTATCTGACAGAACAGGGCCATGAAACAGTCGAAAATTTACTGGTAGAGGCAGGACTGTTGGGTGAAGATGAAAGTCTGTATGACACGACAAATATCAGCCTGATGCATCACATCAATGCTGCCCTTCGTGCACACACCCTATTTCAGAAAGATGTTGAATACGTTGTACAGAATGATCAAATCGTTATTGTAGATGAATTTACCGGGCGTACGATGCCTGGACGGCGCTGGTCTGAAGGCCTTCATCAGGCAGTGGAAGCCAAAGAAGGCGTCTCTATACAGAACGAAAATCAGACGCTTGCCTCGATCACTTTCCAGAATTACTTCCGTCTCTACAATAAACTCTCAGGTATGACGGGTACTGCCGATACTGAGGCCTTCGAATTCCAGCAGATCTACGGACTTGAAGTTATCGTTATACCAACGAACAAGCCCATGCTAAGAGATGATAAGGGTGATCTGGTTTACCTGACTCAAAAAGAAAAGTTTGATGCGATCATTGAAGACATCAGAGACTGTCAGGAACGAAAACAACCTGTCCTGGTGGGTACTGCCTCAATCGAGACTTCAGAATATTTATCTGATCTGTTGAATAAAGCAAATATTCAGCATGAAGTTCTGAACGCAAAATTTCATGAAAAAGAAGCACATATCATTGCTCAGGCGGGGCGACCGGGGGCTATCACCATTGCAACCAATATGGCAGGGCGCGGTACCGATATTGTTCTGGGTGGCAGTCTTGATGCAGAACTGGAAAAATTAGATCCAGAAGATACTCAGGCGATTGAAAAAGCCAGGCTTGAATGGCAGGAACGACATGATGCTGTGTTGGAGTCCGGTGGATTACATATCATCGGTACCGAGCGGCATGAATCAAGGCGAATTGATAATCAACTTCGTGGTCGTTCAGGTCGTCAGGGCGATCCAGGTTCGAGCCGTTTTTATCTGTCGCTGGAAGACAATCTCATGCGTATTTTTGCATCTGAACGTGTCGCCGGCCTGATGCAAAAACTGGGAATGGAAGAGGGTGAGGCAATTGAACATCCGTGGGTTTCCCGTGCTATAGAAAATGCTCAGCGTAAAGTGGAAGGACGCAACTTCGATATTCGTAAACAACTACTGGATTATGATGATGTTGCGAATGATCAACGTAAAGTGATTTACGAACAACGAAATGATCTGATGGATGCTGATGATATATCTGAAACTATCGAAGGCATACGTCATGATGTGATCGAAGAGATAATTGATGAATATATTACTCCTCAGAGTATTGATGAGACATGGGATATTGAAGGCCTGACTGCTGCTGTTGAAGAAGAGCTAGGACTGAAACTTCCGATCCAGCAATGGTTGGATGAAGATGATTCATTGTATGAAGAAAATATACGGGAAAAGATCCTTGAAGAACATATCAAGGCTTACAAAGAAAAAGAAGAGTTGGCTGGTGCGGAAACATTACGCCATTTTGAGAAAGCGTTGATGCTCCAGGTCCTGGATCAGCATTGGAAAGAACATCTGGCTGCTATGGATCACCTGAGGCAGGGTATTCATCTACGCAGTATGGCGCAAAAAGATCCAAAACAGGAATTTAAACGTGAATCATTTGAAATGTTTTCAGAGCTACTGGATAACATCAAACGGGAAGTGATCAAAATGCTTTCTCATGTTCAGGTGCGTGCTGAAGAAGATGTCGAAGCCATGGAACGACAACGACAACAAGAGGCTGAAGCAGCTGCGGTTCAATATCAGCATCAGGAAGCTGAAAACCAGTTGTCAGAGAATGAGCCCTCAGAAGCCAAGAACGCTGGTCAGGTCCGACAAACACCGTTTACGAGAACTGAGCGTAAAGTCGGTCGTAACGAACCATGCCCCTGTGGTTCAGGTAAGAAGTACAAACAGTGTCACGGAAAGATCTCCTGATAAACGGGATCAGGCTGGGTACAGCCTGTGCTGGTATTCGACAGAAAGAACGGGATGATGTTGCTGTCATCGAGATCAGTGAAGGCAGTCAGGTTGCTGCAGTGTTTACACAAAATGCATTTTGTGCTGCTCCCGTGACCATAGCAAAGCAACATCTTTCAACTCAATCACCACGCTATCTTCTGATCAACTCCGGAAATGCCAATGCCGGAACCGGGCAGGAAGGCTATCAGGATGCTCTTGATACCTGTCAAATGCTGGCTGATGAAGTCTCCTGTGAGTGTGAAGCGATCCTGCCTTTTTCAACAGGCGTGATCGGAGAACGACTCCCCACAGCGCTGTTTAACCAGGCACTTTCAGATGCGGTTCAGGATCTCAGTGAAGATGGTTGGGAAGCGGCCTCGCGTGCGATCATGACAACCGATACTGTCGCAAAGCAGGCCTCTTTTCATTTTGAGACTGAAGGAAAAAAAGTTTCTGTGGTTGGCATAGCAAAAGGTTCTGGCATGATCAGACCGGATATGGCGACCATGCTGGCCTATATCGCAACCGATGCTGATATTGATTCTGACTTACTGGACCAGTGTTGTCAGAATGCAGTAGAAAAAAGCTTTAACCGGATTACTGTTGATGGTGATACATCCACCAATGATAGTTGTGTACTGATTGCAACAGGAAGATCTGGGGTCAGGATCAATCAGCTTGGTCGATTCCAGGAGGCCGTCGATCACGTATTTATTGAGCTTGCTCAGGCCATTATCAGGGATGGTGAGGGTGCAACCAAATTTATTACCATTGGAGTGAAAGGTGGGCTGGATAAAAAAGAAGCCTTACAAGTTGCTTATACAATAGCCCACTCACCTCTGGTTAAGACGGCATTTTTTGCTTCGGATCCAAACTGGGGACGTTTGCTTGCTGCGATTGGCAGGGCTGGAATTTCTGATCTGGACATTGGAAAAGTTTCAGTAAAATTGGGTGATGTCAGTTTGATTGAAGCAGGAGAACCGGCAAAGACTTACACCGAAGAAAAGGGTGCTGCCGTGATGGCAGAAAAAGAGATCACCGTTACGATTGATCTTGCCAGAGGTACAGCAAGTGAAACAGTCTGGACCTGCGATCTTTCTTATGACTATGTCAAAATCAATGCGGAGTATCGAACCTGACATTGTCCACGTAGCTGTTGCTATCGTGGTCAATTCAAAAGGTGAAATCCTGATCGCACGTCGACCTGAAGGTGTGCATCTTGAAGGCCTGTGGGAATTTCCGGGTGGTAAGCTTGAACAGGACGAGTCAGTCCTTTTTGCACTCAAGCGAGAGCTGCTGGAAGAGACAGGTATTCAGATCGAAACAGGTCGCCAGCTCATAAAAATTATTCATGATTATCCGCACAAAACAGTCAAACTCGATACCTGGTTAGTCGAAAACTGGTCAGGGATGGCTGAGGGGTTGGAAGGACAGGAGGTTCGTTGGGCGAGTCTAAATGAACTGCAAAGCTATGAATTTCCTGAAGCCGATCGACCGATTATTTCGGCGCTGAATCTACCGCCTGTCTATCAGATCAGTCCCGAACCTGATCATGATTCAGAGATTTTTCTGACCCATGTAGAAACCTGTCTGAAAAATGGAATAAAACTATTTCAGTTACGCTCTAAAACAAAACCTTCATCTTCTATTCACACTCTGGCTGAGCCTCTTAACCAACTCTGTAAAAAATACCAGGCACGCTGGCTGATCAATGGTGATCCAGAGGATGTGAAAACTTTCAGTTCGGATGGTGTGCATTTGAGTAGTGAACGTTTGCTGGCTTTAGCGGCTCGACCTTTGGGACGGAATTATCTGATCGGAGCATCCTGTCACAATATTGAAGAACTACAACATGCTGCCCGAATTGGTGTTGACTTTGTTGTGTTGTCACCTGTTGATAAAACACTTTCTCATCCAGAGACTAATCCGCTTGGCTGGGAGGCATTTGAAAAATTGATCGAGGAAATTAATCTACCCGTTTATGCTCTGGGTGGAATGAGTTCAGATGATCTTGAACTTGCCTGGCAATCTGGGGCACAAGGTGTGGCAATGATCCGATCTGGCTGGCCAGGTAACCTGAACTCAGGATAAGAAATAGCTATCCAGCACGCTTCTTTTAGCGACTCTCGGCGTTGCTATGGCTGCGCATCTCCGCCTGATAGTCACTAAAAGCAGTGCACTGGACAAAACCATCCACATGGTTCCTGAGTAAGATATCAGGTTAATGCGATCTAAAGCTGTCGTCCTGATCATCCGGCAGGACAATGGTTTCATCTCCGGGAATGGCATGACTACCATCAAGCCAGGCACCGAAATCGATTAATTTACAGCGCTCACAGCAGAATGGTAACCATTGTTTGTTTTCGGTACTTACCGGTTCTTTAATTGGTTTTTTACAGGTTGGACAGGTTTTCATCAGTTACAACATTGTAGTTCAAAATCAACCGTTCGTTGGATCTGCGAAGGTCGTTCCTGAGTGTTATTTTGCTCCAGAAATCGAACGGAGAAACGATGTTTTCCACCACTGATTTCAGGGAAGTATGGATCATTAATGGGCAACAGGATACGGATGAGTTGTGCTGGTCGATTCTGATCGATGGAATATTGAAAAAACCCATCTGTGGCCGACTCTTTAGTTGTTTCAGAGCCGGTTCTTAAAATGATCAATACCAGTTTAATGGCATCGCGCATATAGTTCAGATCAGCAGCCCAGCGATTAAGCTGGAATTTCCGTTCACTGGTACTTTTTCTTAACCAGTGATGGTAAGCCGGTAAATCGAAATTGCAGGTTCCGCCAGCGATTGAAATGCGTTGCCTGATCGAGGCGATCAGCTCATCCTGTTGTAATAGCTGTCCAGGATGGTATGACGGGTTAGTCAACTGATGGTATGAGTCCTGTAGATTATGGAGCATTTCATCGAGTATCTTGTCATCGACATCAGGGTTTTTCTGAAAAGTCTGGAAGAGTTTTATATATCGATCCAGTTCTTTGACCAGTTCCTTTTTTATATCGGTACGGGAAATGAGTTCGCTGACCTCAATCAGGCTGCTGACACACTGGCGACTGTCCCATTCTGCCGTTTTTTCCATTGAATCGTCCGCAATCTGAAACAGAAACTCAAGACGCAGAAAGTTTCTGATGCGCTCGTTGATGGGCAACTCATAAATAGCCTTGTCCTGGACGTCAGTGAAAAGTCCGAATTGATCATCTGTATCGGTCATAAGCTACCCATGTCGTCTTTTTCAGCCAGCTTCAGGTATTGTTGGTGAAGGTGCATAACCTGAGGTTGCAGATCGAAAACTGAGCCACTATTGGTAATCTCATCATCGGCCAGTGACAAGCGTTGTTTTCGGCCAAGCTGATGCTTCATGATGGCTTCTACCTGAGCCAGGTTAATTCCATCTCGACTGGCAACCCGTTGTTTTTGTACGTCAGTCGGTAAATCGACGACCAGAACGCGATCAACCTCTGCTCGCAAATTTTTTTCAAACAAGAGCGGTATGCACAGGATGCAATAGGGTGATGTTGCCTGACTGACTTGAGAACGCATACTGCTAATGATACGGGGATGAGTGATTTTTTCCAGTTGTTGAAGTTTTTCTGGATGATCAAACACCAGCTCACGCAACTTTTTGCGATCGATTTCACGGTTTTCAGAGAGAATGTCTGGTCCAAAAGCTGAAACGATTTCCAGGAGGGCGATCTCGTCTGGCTGAACGATTTCCCGGGCAACAATATCGGCATCAATAATGGTGATCCCAAGCTCTTCAAATAGATGACAAACGGTTGTTTTACCGCAGCCTATCCCACCTGTAAGTCCTATTCTTAAAGGGTGGGAGCTTGTTTGAGTCACTAATGGAGCGTCCTTAAGTACAAATCAGTTATATCTTGTCCCCAGCATAAAGCAATCCACCCGGCGATCGCAAGATAGGGTCCAAAAGGAATAGGTACTTCACGGCCATGAGACTTAAACAGGATCAAACAAATACCGATGACAGCGCCAGCCAGGGATGAAAGAATGATCGTCAGTGGCAGGATCTTCCATCCCAGCCAGGTACCAATAAGTGCCAGTAATTTAAAATCACCGAAGCCCATGCCTTCTTTGCCAGTGACAATTTTGAATAACCAGTAGACAGACCAGAGAGCCAGATAACCAGCCATGGCCCCAATCACACTGGATTGCAGATCGGTAAATGTTCCAAACAGGTTGAATCCTATTCCCAACCATAAGAATGGCAAGGTGATGGAGTCAGGAAGTAGTTGTGTATCGAAATCAATGCCGCTGAGGGCAATCAGAGCCCAGGTGAGTAAAATCCCACCAAAGGCAGGCCAGCCAAAACCAAATCGCCAGGCCACTACAGCGGTCAAAATTGCTGTCAGGAGTTCAACCATGGGATAACGAGGAGAGATCCGATCACCACAACCTTTGCATTTACCACCCTGGATCAGGTAACTGATCACTGGGATATTTTCCAACGCAGTGATGGCATGATCACACTTTGGACATTTTGAACGTGGTTGTGAAAGGGTAAAAGTCACTTCGGAGTCTTCGTCTGCTGGACATTCCAGTTCCAATAATTCGCGACATTGTGATTTCCACTCGCGTTCCATCATGATCGGCAGGCGGTAGATAACGACGTTCAGGAAACTACCGACAAGCAGACCGATGATTCCGGCAACAAGAATAAAAATGATGGGATTAGTCTGAAAAAAAGTAACGAATGACATTTAGAAATTATATCGTAGTTATCAGGCTGATACCCATGCCCAAACGGGCATGGGAAGAATCAATCGTTTATACCACCTGACCCATTTTGAAGATCGGTAGGTACATCGCGATAACCAGACCACCGATAACAACGCCCAGAAAGGCCATGATGATCGGTTCAAGAAGACTGGTCAGAGCTTCAACCGCATCATCAACTTCCTGCTCATACCAGTCGGCTACCTTCCCCAGCATGTGATCAACCGAGCCTGATTCTTCACCGATAGCAACCATCTGGATCACCATGTTCGGGAATAATTCTGAATCTTTCATGGCGGTTTGTAATTGTGTACCGGTGGCTACTTCATCACGCATTTTCATGGTGGCATCATAGAACAGGATGTTGCCACAGGCACCGGCGACAGATTCCATAGCTTCTACCAGCGGCGTACCTGCCGCGAACATGGTTGAAAGTGTTCTGGAGAATCGGGCAATGGCAGATTTTTCCAGAATATCACCGATGACGGGTAGTTTCAGAGAGGCGCGATCCAGAAAATGGGCAAATTTGAGTGATCGCTTCTTGGCCTGAAGAATACCAAAGATGATGGCACCGATAGCCCCAAACATGATGTACCATTTAGCAACAAAGAAATTTGACATATTGACGACCATTTGGGTCAACGCAGGCAGATCGGCACCAAACCCACTAAAGAGTTCCTGGAACTGCGGGATGACAAAAATCATCAAAATGGTGACAATAATCGCTGCCACGACAATCACCGCTGTCGGATAGAACAGGGCTGATTTGATCTTGGATTTTAAGGCTTCGGTCTTTTCCTGGTAATCAGCAATTTCGTTTAGCATGTGCTCGAGATTACCGGACTGTTCACCAGCCCCAATCAGGTTGACGTATAGCTCGTTAAAATGCAGAGGATGTTTGGCGAGTGCTTCGGTCAAAGTTCCACCCGCTTCGACATCACCCTTGATCGTCATTAACAGTTCCTGCATGTTCGCATTAGAATGACCACGCCCCGCAATATCGATCGATTGAACCAGGGGTACACCGGATGCCATCATCGTCGCCAGTTGGCGACTGAAAATAGCAATGTCTTTGGTGACAATTTTCTTCGCACTTTTCTGGAACAAAGGCTTGGCCTTTTTCCTGACCTTCAGAGGATTGACGCCCTGACGTCTTAATGTTGCATTAATCAGCGAGACACTGGTGCCATTCATTTCACCTTTGACACGTCGGCCATTTTTGTCCATACCTTCCCAGGTAAATGTAAATTGTTTTACTGCATCTGTAGCCATATCTTTTCCCTACTAAAATTATTCCACAGTCACTCGGTTAATTTCTTTCAAACTGGTGATACCATCCTGAACCTTTTTCAGCCCGGATTCGCGGATGTCCGGTATTTTCTCTTTCTTGGCCTGATCAGCCAGAACAACAGAATTCGATTCATCCATGATTAATCTCTTCATAGCGTCCGATATCGGCATAACTTGATAAATACCGGTTCTACCCTTATAACCATTGCTGCATTGATCACAACCGGTTGCTTCATAAAGCGTGAATCCTTCATCAACAGCCTGTTCGGAAAAGCCTTCAGAGATCAGGGCATCTTTTGGAATATTCATCGGCTGCTTACAATGTGGGCATAGTCGTCTGGCCAGCCGTTGAGCTACGATCACATTAATTGTTGTCGCAACAGCAAAAGGGGGTATGCCCATATCTTTTAAGCGCGTTAGCGTTTGTGGCGCATCATTCGTGTGCAGCGTTGACATCACCATGTGACCTGTTTGCGCAGCCTTTACTGCGATACTGCCCGTTTCCAGATCACGAATTTCACCCACCAGAATGATGTCAGGATCCTGCCGTAAAAAGGCTTTAAGTGCCTTGGGAAAGGTCATGCCGGTTTTCTCATCAACCTGAACCTGGTTGACGCCGGGTAAATTTATTTCTACTGGATCTTCTGCTGTGGAAATATTGACATCTTCTGTGTTGAGAATATTGATGCCGGTATAAAGCGAGACTGTTTTACCACTACCCGTTGGTCCTGTAACCAGGAACATACCATACGGTTTTTGTAAGTTTTCAAGGAATATTTCTTTTTGGAAATCTTCGTAGCCCAGAACATCAATGCCCAGTTTCGCACTATCGGAGTCCAGGATACGTAAAACAGCTTTTTCACCATACAATGTAGGGCAAGTACTGACACGGAAATCAATCGCTTTATTTTTCGAGATCTTAAGCTTGATTCGTCCATCCTGTGGCACACGGCGTTCGGAAACGTCCAGTCTCGACATCACTTTAATTCGGGCTCCGATTTTACCGGCAAGGCTGATCGGTGGTTTTGAAATCTCATGCAGAACCCCGTCAATCCGGAAGCGCACACGATAGGTTTTTTCGTAAGGTTCAAAGTGAAGATCAGATGCCCCTTTTTTAATCGCGTCCATGAGCATCTTGTTAATAAATCGAACAACAGGGGCATCGTCGACATCAGAGTCAGCCTCATCTCGATTAGACTCATCTGCCACTTCGAGATTGTCCAGATCGGCCAGATCAGCCTCATTCATATCACCAAAAACCGATCCTGAATCATCAAGAACTTGCTCAATTAACTTGGCCAGTTTTTTCTCTTCGACCACGACCATTTCGGTATTGGCACCGACATGGAATTTTATTTCGTCCAGCGCATGGATATTAGTTGGGTCAGAGCCGGCAATAAAGACACGATTGCCACGTTTGAAAATGGGTAACACATGGTGTTTTTCGATGAGATCACTGGCGACCAGAGAAGTAACTTCTTCATCAATTTCTATGGCAGAAAGATCAAGCAGTGGCACACCAAATTCTTCAGAGGCTGCTTTAGCAATATCCTTATCATTGGCGATTTGATTCTCTACCAGATAAGCAACAAAAGGCCTATTCTCAGCCAATGCTTTCTGGTGAGCTTTCTGAGCCTTATCCTCATCGAGGATATTTTCCAGGATCAGCTTTCTGGCAAGGCCGCCAAGATTAATTTTATTTTTAGTTACCGCCATATTCCCTTAACTTCTTATTCCCAATAAAAAACATGTAAAATCAATAAAATACCGTGTCCATAGCCCCCTACAACTAACGGTGTATTATCATTAATTAAGTGAAGCCTCTGTAACAATAGCGACAGAAGGCAGAATTACTTAAGAGCTCTTCAAGAATTCAACAGCAAGTATCATTCCAGAAAGAGCAAGGTGTGAAAGTCAGGTGCTGATTTTTACGGGCAGGGATAATTGTCTGATCCGGTCGGCGTAATTTTCCAACCAGTCAGGACTGAGTGCTGTCAGATCAGTGGCTTCTGGTTGCATAGAAGGACGAGCCAGTCCGTATAGAAGGATACCTTTAAGTGGCGTGTTGTTTTTAAGAAGTTGTTGAATAAAGTTAAGGTAGGCCGTTTGTTCCTCATCAGAAGGGGGATAACCATTTTGTTGAAAAACACAGGTTTGTAACCAGGTAGGGCATAAGCGACAGGCACGATCGAGGTTTGCCATAACGCTGTTCATGGTTCGGTTGACGTTATTAATTCTCTTCATGCCCTGTTCAGTTGCGCTATCTAGCTTGAACCAGATCTCACCATTGAGTTCAGACATGTTTTGTAATCCTTTTTGAACATCGGGTCGCTGAATGAAGCTGCCGTTGGTGATCAGCACCAGTTTGATCTGATCACGTAGATCAAATTCCTGCATAATCTTGCTGAGTAAAATAATGATTTTATCAAACTCGGCCGAACTGGTGGGTTCTCCATTTCCCGACAAGGCAATGTCTTTGATGGTTCGCAGATCAGGTTCAATATTCTGACGCTCAAAAAAATCCCCCTGTAAAACATCCTGTAGAAATTGACGTAATTCACCAGACAGTTTTTCCAGATCAATTTCCGGTGCGGAGCCACGTGACAGATCGGATACCTGACAATAGATGCAACGCCAGTTACATTTATTATTGGGGTTAAGGTTGATGCCGACTGAAAGTCCTCCGGCTCTGCGTGAAAGCACAGGGTAAACATAAGTCAGACCGGCACTGTCGCGGCTATGATCTTCGACGGTAAGCATGAATTTTTTACAGGTTGAAACTGCAGTCCAATTTATGGATCATGGGTCTCTCATGATCGTGATAAAACAAGGGGTAATTAAATGGCACCATTGTATCAATTGAAACGTTCAGTTTCAGAAATGATCGTGGTATTGATCTCATATCTATTTCTGAGTGTGGTAGTTTTTTCATTAACTGGCTGCAGTGTCAACAATATCCCTGCTTATGAAGAGGCGGTAGATACTGCCTGGAGTCAGGTAATCAATCAATATAAAAGGCGTACTGATCTTATTCCTAAGCTGGTGAACACAGTCAAGGACTTTGCAAAGAAGGAGAAAGAAGTTCTCAAGCAAGTGGTGGAGGCACGGAATAAAGCCAACCGTTTTAAGTTGCCCGGCAATATCCTGACCAATTCTGAAGCATTCAAAAAATTCCAGAAGAGTCAGGACAGAATCTCCAGTGCTTTATCAAGATTGATGGTCGTGGCCGAAAACTATCCTGAATTAAAGTCCGATCAGAATTTTATGGCCTTAAAATCACAGCTGGAGGGTATCGAAGGTCGTATTTCTGTGGCGAGACGTGATTATATTGAGGCGGTTGAAAAATATAATACTGAACTACGTACCATTCCGGGGCGTTGGTGGAAGTCATTGATGTACAAGGATTCAGTGCCCAGAGAGAATTTTACGACATCGGAATCTATCGATAGTCGCCAAAAGTCAGGATCTGATGATCTGAAAGAGAAAGGTTAGTTATGTCCGGTAATACTGAGCAGGAGAGAGAGAACTCAAGACGTTTTTTTATTGAAGTCTGGAGAAAGTACAATGCAGGAAGTATTTTACAGCCGCTTGAAAGTTTGATTGCGGGCGTCATTATCCAACATCCGGAATATCATAACCTGCTGGAAGATAGTTCTGCTGCACTGCAAGTTGATTTTGATCCTGATCAGGGTGAATCCAATCCTTTTTTACATATGGGATTACATATCACTATCCAGGAACAGATCAGTGCCGATCGCCCCGCCGGGATCCGGGAGCTTTATGACATTGGGCTGGAAAGGTTGGGTGATCCGCATACACTCGAACACCGGATGATGGAATGTCTGGGAGAAGTGTTATGGCGGGCACAACGTGATCAAGCCATGCCTGATGAGGTGGCTTATCTGGATGGCGTGCGACGTATTGTTGGATTCATGTAAAATCCCCCGTTAATGAACCCTTTATTAGCCATAGAGCAACTCGGACGCACCATTGTTAAAGGCGTCGAAGAATTCGGCTATGCAGCGATATTGCTGGCAGAAACAATTTTCTGGATATTCGCCGGACCATTCAAACGACAATCTGTCAAAATCTCGTCAATTTTTTATCAGATGATGCAAATTGGTGTTGCCGCAGTGCCCATCATAGCCATCCTGTCTTTTGCTGTCGGTATGATGCTGGCTATTCAGGGAATACATACACTTAAGGTATTTGGGGCTGAGACGCAGGTTGTCCTGGGTATCGCACTTTCTGTAGTAAGAGAATTTGGTCCGCTGATCACGGGTATTCTTGTCGCAGGACGCACCGGATCAGCTCTGGCTGCCCGGATTGGTACCATGCGTGTATCACAGGAAATAGATGCTCTGCGCGTAATGGGTATCAATCCGGTACGTTATCTTGTCTCTCCTGTTTTAATTGCCATGTTGATCATGTTGCCAGCGCTGACTTTTCTTTCCAATCTTGCGGGACTATTTGGTGGAGCGCTTTATTGTGTCGCTGAATTGGGAATGAGTTTTAAGGCTTATGTGGATGCCTGTTATTCGATTCTTGAAATCGGAGATTTGATTCAGGGGCTGGTCAAAAGCGTGGTGTTTGCCGTGATCATTACGCTGGTTGGTGTTAGCAATGGTTTTCTGGTGACAGGAGGTGCTGAAGGGGTCGGACGCTCTACAACCCGATCGGTTGTTTTATCGATCTCATATATCGTTTTGGCGGACATGATTTTCACCTATTTTATGAACCGATGAACATGGCGCAGACGACAAGCAGAAAACCCATGATCCAGGTTCGTGATCTGGTCACTCATTACGGGGAACGTAAAATTCTCGATGGTTTGAACCTGACGGTTTATCAGGGGGAAATTGTTGTGATCATGGGCGGTAGTGGCTCAGGCAAAAGTACCCTGTTGAATCACATGTTGGGTTTATTGACAGCAACCAGTGGAACGATGGAATTGCTGGGTGTTGATTTTACTCACGCCAGCAATTCTGAAAAACA
>Ga0256841_1000750_pt1 | contig 31290 bp, 32 predicted proteins | sample 356308metaG_FD_185971 | JGI IMG/M metagenome (GOLD analysis project Ga0256841, IMG submission 185971) | Hydrothermal vent microbial communities from Mid Atlantic Ridge, Atlantic Ocean - 356-308 | ecosystem: Environmental > Aquatic > Marine > Hydrothermal vents | place: Atlantic Ocean: Mid... | reverse complement strand
GTCCGAGATGCATATAATCCATTGAAGAAAAGGAAATCTTAATAACCGGATATTTTTCCCACTCTATCTTATCGTAAATCCACAGACCTTCAAACAACTCCTTATTTCCGTAAAAAATCTCTTTTATTGTATTCAAAAGCAATGATTTACCGAAACGGCGGGGGCGGGACAGGAAATAGTATGAAGCCGAATTTATCAAATTGTAGATAAATTTCGTTTTATCAATATAGAGAAAATCGCCTTCCCTGAGTTTCTTGAATTCCTGTATGCCTATGGGTAGATTTTTCATCTTTTAAAATTATTAATACTTTTTCACAAAGGTAATAAAAAAAAATACGTACTTTTAAACACTGAAAAAAAAGGGACTGCTCAACATATAATTCTTAATCATAAACATTTGATTATGAGCGAATATAATTCAACTGCATTACAACCCGAAACATAATTATTGTTGTAATAATATTCATCAAAGTAACATTTTAAAACTGAAATTATGAAAAGTAAAAATTACATTTTAAGCGGAACGCGTTATTTAACGATAGCAATGATTACCTTGTTCCTTTTTTCAGCTGTTCAACTAATGGCTGAAAAGAAAAAGGACAAAGAGGGTGCAAAAGGTGACACGATCAAATCAAGTCAGGTCAGCGGTTTGAAACTAAGAAGTATCGGGCCGGCCTTCACTTCTGGCAGGATTGCCGATTTTGCAGTAAACCCCGAAAATCCTTCGGAGTATTTTGTTGCTGCAGCTTCAGGCGGAATATGGAAAACTGAAAATAACGGCACCACTTTTAAACCTGTCTTTGACAATTACGGGGCATACTCAATTGGTTGCCTAAAAATGGATCCGAACAATACAAATGTAATATGGGCAGGTACGGGAGAAAATAATCATCAGCGTGCATTAGGATACGGAAATGGCATTTATAAATCGGTTAACGGCGGAAATTCCTGGAAGAATATGGGATTGAAAGATTCAAGGCAAATAGGTATGATTGCCATTGATCCACGGAATTCCAATGTTGTGTACGTTGCAGCCGAAGGTTCGGTATGGGGACCCGGAGGCGACAGAGGTCTTTACAAAACAACGGACGGAGGAAAAACCTGGGAAAAAGTTCTGGAGATAAGTGAAAACACAGGTTGCAACAGTGTGGTTCTTGATCCGAGAAATCCCGATGTTGTGTATGCTACATCCGAACAAAGAAGACGTCACGTTTATACAAAAATCGGAGGTGGTCCCGAATCGGCTATTTGGAAATCAACCGACGGTGGTAAAAACTGGAGAAAACTGACTTCCGGAATACCAAGTGTTGATAAAGGAGGTATGGGACTTGCCATTTCTCCTGTCAATCCCGACGTTCTTTACATTATTATTGAAGCGGCAAATGATCAGGGAGGCTTTTTCAGATCAACGGACAGAGGTGAATCCTGGAAGAAAATGAGCTCACATTACAGCAGCGGACAATACTATTGCGAAATTTATTGCGACCCCAATGATGTTGACAAAGTCTATTCAATGGAAACAGTGTCGAAATATACAACGAATGGTGGAAAAACATGGAAATCAATTGGCAATCACGACCGTCACGTTGACGATCACGCTTTCTGGATATGCAAGAAAAATACTAACCACTTTATGATTGGTGGCGACGGTGGTGTTTATGAAACATTTGACGGAGGAAAAACATATATCCACAAAACAAACCTTCCCGTTACTCAATTCTATCGTGTGGCAGTTGACAATACCGAGCCTTTCTATTGGGTTTACGGCGGGACACAGGACAACAGCAGTTTCGGCGGTCCGTCAAGAAATCTTAACAGGGATGGCGTAACAAGTTGTGATTGGGTTACAACAATTGGCGGTGACGGCTTCTGGCAGGCAGTCGAGCCCGGAAATCCCGATATCGTATACTCCGAATCTCAATACGGGAATATCGCAAGGTATGATAAAAAAAGCGGCGAAGCCATAAGCATAAGACCAACGGAAAGAGCAGGAGAAAAAACTTATAAATGGAACTGGAATACTCCGTTTTTCATAAGCCCTCATTCCGGCACAAGATTATATATGGCTGCAAATAAAGTATTCAGAAGTGATGACCGGGGGCAGTCGTGGAAGGTTATCAGTGATGATATAACGCGTCAACTCGACAGAAACTCTTTCAAAGTTATGGGAAAATACTGGAGTATTGACGCCGTTGCAAAAGATGTCTCCACATCCCTTTATGGAATGGCTGTCTCTCTTGCCGAGTCACCGGTTAAAGAAGACCTTTTGTATGTTGGTACGGATGACGGTTTAATTCAGGTAACTGAAGATGCAGGCGAAAACTGGACAAAAATTGCAAGCTTTCCGGGAGTTCCCGAATATACCTATGTAAGTGATATCCTACCGTCAAAATTCGATGAAAATGTAGTTTATGCCTCTTTCGACAACAGAAAACAGGATGACTTTAAACCATATCTTCTAAAAAGTACGGATAAAGGTAAAACGTGGACTTCAATAGCATCCAATCTTCCTGAAAACGGTACCGTCCATACTATTGAACAGGATTATGTTAACAAAGACCTGCTGTTTGCCGGAACGGAATTCGGAATATTTTTCAGTGTTGACGGTGGCAAAATCTGGACACAATTGAAATCCGGAATACCCGACATAGCAGTCAGAGATATTGCAATTCAAAAAAGGGAAAACGACCTGGTACTTGCAACCTTCGGAAGAGGTTTTTACATTCTTGACGATTATACTCCCTTGAGAATACTGAATAACAAATTACTTGATTCAACGGCTTTCGTATTTCCCATAAAAGATGCTCTTATGTACATCCAGAAAAACAGAGGAGGATACGGCAGTGGCTCCAATGTTTATGTCGCAAAAAATCCTCCTTTCGGCGCAACTTTTACATATTATGTTAAAGAAGCCCCAAAAACGTTGAAACAGGAGCGTAAGAAGAAAGAAAAAGAACTTGCAAAGAACAATGAGCCGATACCTATCCCTACAATGGATGAGTTACGTGCAGAAAAAAACGAGGTTAAGCCTCATCTTATTTTCACCATTACGGATGAAGATGGAAATGTAATAAGAAAACTGACCAAAGGAGTTGGTACCGGGATAAACCGAATAACGTGGAATTTGCGTTTTCCCTCTACAAGTCCGGTTAAAACCGACAAATATAACCCTCTTTCAATGGGTGGCAGCGGAATGTATGTGATGCCGGGTAAGTATTATGTATCAATTTCGCAGTATCACAGAGGCGAAATTACCAAACTTACCGATCCGGTTGAATTTACGGCAAAGGTTTTGAACAATACAACTCTGCCTGCCGAGGACAGGGCTGCACTTGTTGCATTCCAGAAAAAGCTTGCCGAACTTCAGAGAGCGGTAAGAGGTGCCGAGAATTTTGCCGAAAATCTTGTTTCACGTGTTGAGTCAGCTCAACAGGCTGCACAGCGAACTCCGGAAACGCCGCAGGATCTGATGTCGAAAATTGAAAAAACTCGGGCGGAATTGGATGATATAATGTGGAAATTCAACGGGCAGCAGCCTAAAGCAAGCCGGGAAGAAAACTGGCCTGCTCTGCCATCAATTAATGAAAGACTGGGCTCAATTGCCTGGACTCACTGGAGGTCAACTTCACCGGTAACACAATCTCAGAAAGATATTTATAATATCCTTGAAGATGAATTCCCTCCAATACTTGAAAAACTGAAAGAAATATACAATACTGAACTTCCCGAGATTGAAAAAGAACTTGAGGATGCCGGAGCTCCCTGGACACCGGGAAGAATACCGGTTTGGAAAAATAAATAGGTTTGAACTTTTATTTTAAAAATGAATAAATAATGTAAAGGTGCACGGCAGTGTACCCTTACATTATTTTTTAAAAATAGCATTTTATTGATACATGAAAAACATTTTTACAATATTTTTTCTCGCTATACTTTTGATATTTAGCGGATGTCAAACTGCCTTAAAAGGCTTTATGGGCATTAAAGATGTCAGACCGGTGTACCCGGCGGACCTGCCTGATATTTCAGTAGAATACAACATTTCGCCTGATGTATTGTATCTTATTGACACTACTGCTTTTGTTGATTTCCTTTCAGCTTTACCGGATACAGGCCGGTTGAAGCACGATCTCTATCAACCGCTTCAGGTTATGGCATTCGATAGTACGGGACACAAATATTTTCACCTTGTCAATTGTAGTGTAAGCGGTTTTAAAAACCTAGACTGGAATAAGTATAAATCCTTTGAATCGTTCCCTTTGAATTCCGGAGGATTTTATAACTCAGATACGACAATTGATCTAAGTCAAACATTTTCCTTTTTTGATCGGAATCACAAACCTGATTTTGATGATGCAGATGAGATTATTGTTGTTTTTTGGGCAAACTTTATGCTAAACCAAAGTCAAAGATTACTTGATTTGATTAGCCATTATCAAAAAAAATTTATTTCCAAAGATATCCTGATATATTATGTGGTAATGGATAACCTGTATCTGACAGAAGAAGTTAAAAGAGCAAAATAAAAAAAGCCGGTTATACCGGCTTTTATATATATTTTTATTTTTTTTATCCCGCAAGTTTAAACACAATAGGCATATTGAACTGTACCCTCACAGGTTTACCCCGTTGTTTACCGGGCTTCCATTTCGGCATATTCTTTATTACCCTGACAGCTTCTTCGTCGCATCCTCCGCCAATACCTCTAAGGACTTTAACATCGGTAATGGAGCCGTCTTTTTCAACGACAAAAGTCACAAATACTTTCCCCTGGATACCACTCTCTCGAGCCATTGTAGGATACTTCAAATTATTCTGAAGATATTTTATCCTTGCGGCATCGCCTCCGGGAAATGTGGGCATTGTTTCAACAACCTGAAAAATCTGAGTTTCTTCCTCTTCCTCTTCAGGCTCTTCAACGGGAACATAATCCTGAACCTCGGTTTCCTGGTCGGCCTCCACATCAATTTCAATATCATCTTCTATATCCACATCATCCTCAACAATCTCGATGACAGTTGTTTGTTGTGGGGGCTTGGGTGGTGGCGGCGGTTTCTCCTGCTGTGTAACCTGAACCATTTCCTCCTCCGCATTGTCAACAGTTCTTGTCATCATTGTAAGCTCCTGCTTCTCATAACTTTTCCAGTTAAAAGCAAGCAAAGTGACAGCCAGTGCTATAACCATTCCTATTTCAAGAAAAAGCCCCTTTCTTCTTTCAAGATCAGCTTTAGGTGATTTCTTTTTATCAATCATAGTTATTTACTTTTTAAAAGAGTGCGCTAAATTACTAAAAAAAATTTATAATTTCAAAATTACTTTTCAATATTAACGAAATTGAAAAATATTTATTACGCCTCTATCAAATCTTTATATGCCGATGAATCAAGCAATCCGTCAACTTCTCCCCCATCGGAAATTTTTATTTTAATGATCCATCCGTCGCCGTAAGGATCGCTGTTTATAAGTTCCGGCGTATCTTCCAGTTTCTCATTGAACTCAATTATCTCGCCACCAACCGGCATCAGAAGGTCGGAAACGGTTTTTACAGCTTCAATGGTACCGAATGTTTCATCCTTTTCCAACGTTTCGTCAACAGTTTCAACTTCAACAAAAACAATATCGCCAAGCTCACTCTGGGCGAAATCCGTTATACCTACAAATGCCTCCTCACCTTCAACTCTAAGCCATTCGTGGTCTTTACTATACTTTAAATTTTCCGGAATATTCATAATAATTCTTTTTTAAAATGAAGTCCCAAAAGTACTAAAAACTGTTATGAAAAAACAAATGTTAATAAAAAATATTTTATAACAAAAAAACCGCAACCCTAAAACAACGGCTGCGGTAACAATTTTGTAGCCCCACCAGGACTCGAACCTGAATCTGAAGTTTAGGAAACTTCCGTTCTATCCCTTGAACTATGGGGCCAAAATTTGAGGCTGCAAAAATATAAATTTTCTTGACAATTAATCATTTTTTTTAACTACCGATTTTCTGCTGCTACATACTCCCAAAAATTTCAGTTTCAATCAATTCGCAAATGATATGCCCGATAAGAATATGACTCTCCTGAATTCTCGGAGTATCGGCTGACGGTACATTTAAAAGAAAATCGCTTATATCCTTCATTTTCCCTCCCGTTTCACCCGTAAGACCGACTGTTGCCATACCGATTTCTTTGGCGGTTTTGAAAGCTCTCACAACATTTTCCGAATTACCGGATGTAGATAATCCTATCAACACATCGCCCTTTTGTCCCATTGCTTTCACCAGTCTGGAATATATTTCATCATAGGAATAATCATTTGCAACTGCCGTTAAATATGATGTATTGACGTGTAAAGCTTCCGCAAAAAGAGGCTCCCTGTCGAAATAAAATCTGCCCGACAATTCGGCGGCAAGATGCTGTGCATCGGCAGCACTGCCGCCATTACCGCAAAACAAGATTTTGCCTCCGTTATTTAAGGATTCCACACATATTTCAACTACATCTCCAATACTCTTAAGCATTGCCTTGTCGTTTAAAATCTTTGATTTAAGTTCTATTGACTCTTCTATTGATTGTCTTATTCTCATTTATAACAGGTGATTATGACAAGCCTCAATACTTGTCGAATATATTATTTAATTTTTTCCCAATAAACTACAATATCCTCCAGCGGCTTTCTTTTTGTGATATGTCTTTCAACATTAACTTCAACGGCAGGATATCCCAAAGGGAGAAATGCAACCGGCTCAAGGTTATCGGGCAAGCCGAAATACTCTTTTGTTTTATCAACATCGAAATTACAAACCCAGCAGGTTCCCAATCCCCTTTCGGTAGCCGCCAGAGTGATATGATCTGCTGCAATGGCGGCATCAATATCTGCATGATCCTTACCGTCGCTGCTTCTATGCCAGGATTTACCGTGATCGGCAACCACAATAATAACCACCGGAGCATCATCAAACCATTCCCTGTGATATAGTGCATTGACCTGCTCGTTTTTGCTTTCGCCGCTAACAACAATAAATTGCCAGGGTTGGAAATTGTTTGCCGACGGAGCAACCCTTCCCGCCTCAAGAATATATTGAATATCTTCATCTTTAACCGGATCGGTTTTGAAGCTTCTTACCGAAAACCGTCTTTTTGCAAGTTCTAAAAATGTCATATCATCAATGATTATCTTTTTTGCAAATGTACATTAAATTTATTTTTACAAAAAACAGAAACCATAATTCAATTATCTTTGCACCTCAATTAAAAAGAAAAAAAATGGCTCTTAAATGTGGAATAATCGGAATTACCAACATCGGTAAAACAACAATATTTAACTGTATATCAAAGACTAAAGCCGAAACAAGCAATTATGCTTTCAGTGCTTCAAAATCAAATCTCGGAGTTGTGGATGTCCCCGACCCTCGTCTTTATAAAATTGCAGAACTGGCAAAACCCGAAAAGATAATCCCCGCAACCGTTGAAATAGTTGATATTCCGGGACTGGCAAAGGGTGCAAGCCACGGCGAAGGCATCGGAAATAAATTTCTTGATGATATTCAGCGAACGGATGCAATGATACACGTTTTGCGCTGCTTTGACGACGAAAATCTTCCGCACGTTGAAGGATCCGTCAATCCGGTAAGGGATATGGAAATAGTTGACCTTGAACTTCAGATAAAAGACCTTGAAATGGTTGAAAGAAAAATTCAACGTATGGAGAAAGTTGCAAAATCAGGTGATAAGGATGCAAAAAAAGCAATTGACGTATTGAACAAATATAAAGAGCACTTTGAAAATTTTCAAAATGCAAGGGATATTGACCTTGACGATGATGATAAAAAATATGTAGATGATATTTTGCTTCTTACAGACAAACCGGTTATCTACGTTTGCAATGTTGACGATGATTCGGCGGTTTCGGGAAATGCTTATGTTGAGGCGGTTAAAGAAGCTTTGAAAGACAAGGAGACGGAAGTTTTGGTAATAGCAGGTGCTTTGGAAGCCGATATCTCGGAGCTGGATACCCAAGAGGAGAGGCTTGAATTTCTGAATGATGCCGGACTGGAAGAACCCGGAGTTGATAAAATGATTCGTGCGGCTTACAATCTTCTTAACCTGCAATCGTTTTTTACACAAGGTCCCAAAGAGGTCAGAGCCTGGACAATTAAAAAAGGTATGACCGCACCCCAGGCAGCCGGCGTTATTCATAGTGACCTTGAACGCGGTTTTATAAGAGCCGAAGTTATTAAATATGAGGATTTTATAAACTACAAAACCGAACATGCCGTTAAGGAAGCCGGAAAGATGCGACTTGAAGGAAAAAGCTATGTGGTTCAGGACGGGGATTTGATGAATATACGATTTAATGTTTAAAATAAAACTGTCCCTTTTCAGTGAAATAATTATAATTTGTATTTTAACAAAATTGCCGTATTAACATTATGTATGTTATAGGTCATAGAGGTGCTGCCGGATATGCTCCCGAAAACACATTGGCAAGTTTCGGGAAAGCCATTGAAATCGGCGTGGATATGATTGAACTGGATGTTCACCTGTCAAAGGATGGAGTGGTCGTTGTACATCACGATTCGGCTCTCGACAGAACCACATCCGGGAAGGGAGAAATAAAACATCACAAATGGAGTCATATCAACAGGTTAGATGCCGGCTCCTCTTTTGCAAAGCATTATAAAAACGAAAAAGTCCCCTCTCTCGAAGATGTTATAAAACTTTGCACCAACAAGGCCGGATTACTGATCGAAATTAAGGAAGGCGAAAGGTTTTATCCCGAAATAGAAGAGAGGATTATTGAGCTTATCGGAAAATATAATGCCGAAAAATGGTGTGTCGTACAGAGTTTCCATGATGAAGTGATTTTCAAAATACACAAACTTGCACCCGACATAAGAGTTCAAAAACTGCTTCATTTCAAACCTTGGTTCCTACCGCTATTATTTGACGGAAAAATCAATAAATTCACATTCGGAAAATATAACTTTATCGAATCGTTCAACATTTTATACAAGTATGCAAACCGGAAGTTTATCGAGAAAGCACATAAACACGGCAAAAAGGTTATGGTGTGGACAGTAAATAATCGCAATGATATTGACAAAATGAAAAGTCTTGGAGTTGACGGTATTATAAGTGATTATCCCGACAGGTGTTTTTAATGCCTATACAGATTTCCGGTTATAACCAAAATATACGGGTTTGCGAAAAGTAAATTTGATTTTTTTCTCTAAAAATTTATGAACAACGGTAAACCGTTTAATTCAATATTTTTTTATATATTTGTCCCACCAATTATATAGAAAAAAATGAAAAAAACAACTATTGTTATTTTTTGTACTTTGTTGATTAGCATTCAGGTTCAATCACAAAGTGAGGAGAAAACCGGAAAAACTATCAATCATTCCATTAATATTGAAGCGTTTAGTGTTGGTTATTCCATAACTCAAAAAATAAAAAACAATAATTTTTTCGGTTTCGGAATACAATTAGGTCCTTCAATGTTATTCTTTTTAAACCAACCTGAATATACCGGCCAATTTATTGAGGAAACCGACACATCATCAAATTATATTTATAAAACAACTAAAACATCATTTTTTTCAAAAACAATTGATTTCGTACAGGCAAAGTTTTTTTATATGAATCAAATCAATAACAGACTTCTGTATAATGCCGGTGTTCATTTTGGTTTGGGATATTTACCGGGGCACGAAAATGAGAAAGTTCACTTTTCTTTCGGATTATTATTTGAGATTTTCTACGGATGGGAACATTTTAAAGCGGGTACGGGCATTTCTGTTGATGATATTTATAAGAGCTATAATTCTGCGGAAAAGTCAAATATTTTTTCCGTTTTATTATGTCCGGTTAAAATAAAAATCACCTTCTAACATTATTTTGGTAATTTTTCTTCTACCCCACCGACATCATATCGTCAAAACGTTTTTTCGGGGGACGTGATCCGATATTAATACCGTCAACAAAATATTCGACACAAGATTTTATCTCATTGTGATAGCCACCCTCCAGAGCAGCAAAGATATCGGGGAAAGCACGACGCCAGCGGAAACCGCATTCATAGAATCCTTTCAAAGTAAAATTCAGATTCAGAAGTCGGTCTTTTTCATATCCGTCGAAACCTGCCGACAATGCAATAACATCGGGTTTGAATTTATGTGCCGCTTCAATAGCCTTATCAATTCTGTCAAGGAACTCATTATCACCGCTTCCCGAAAGAAGCGGAAGGTTCAGCGTGTAACCGAGTCCCGGACCGGTACCGGTTTCGGTAGGTTGCCCGGTAAAAGGCCAGGTAAACATCTGATGTACCGAACAATAGAAAACCCTGTCGGAATCATAGAAAATTGATTGTGTTCCGTCGCCGTGATGACCGTCAAAATCAAATATGAATACTTTTTTACCCTCATTTGCCAATTTTTGAGCTGCTATTGCAATATTGTTGAACAGGCAAAAGCCGGAAGCCTTCTCACGGTCGGCATGATGCCCGGGAGGCCTCACCAAGGCAAAATCGTTTTGCCGGCTGGCCTTAACCGTCAAACCAACCGATAAACAGGCAGCACGATAACTCTCGGGTGTAAGCAAAATCTCGGCGAGCATTCTGTTATTGTTGCAGGCTCTTTTTATTCTCTCCTTATATGACTCGGGATGCACAAGCGTTATAAACTCCTCACCGTCAGCTTCCGTATCTTCATAACTTCCGGGAATACTTTTTAATCTGTAGGCACCCTCCGCCTCGCTGTTTATGTTGTGGTTCAGACAAAACCTGTTAAACAAAATCTCCATTCCGGTAAAATTTCACATAAAATATTATTATTACAAACCGTCAAAAGTAGAAAAATAAAATGAAATGTTAACTAAAAAACAGATACTATTTTTCTTTGATAACAAATTGTTTTAAAATAAATTTGCCAGTTTAAAAGTTCACAAAAAAAGATATGAAAACAATAGATACATCCAAACTATCAAGAGACGAATGTTGGGGAATACAGATAAACGGATTGAGCCATTGTAAAAAGATAAATTGCAAATGGCAGGGACTTTCGTCCTGCTTGGGAAAAAACATAATCAAAACAGGCAAGACCTCGAAAGGATACCGGGTTGGAATTAACGGATTGATTTGGGGCTAATGCCTTCAATAATAAAAGCATCCCCCGTTTTGAGAAGGATGCAATCTTAAAAATCAATAAAATCAGCGTTTAAAAATAAATCCCGGATTTCACATTCCGAAATTGTAATCAGGGCTTTTGAACAGGTCTTACTCAGACTAAATCTCTTTTTTCAGAAACTGAATTCTCTCGAACTTGCTTCCGCATGTACCATCCTTGCAAACATTGCCTCTGAATTGAGAAACGGCGGTGTATTTATGTTTCTTCATCCATTTTTCCAAATCGAACAAGATTGTATCAATATAACTTAAACCGTTATTAAACAGTGTAGAACAAATCTGCACGGCATAAGCTCCTGCAAGCAGTTGCTTGACAACTCCCGAATAATCGTGGATTCCGGTTCCGGCGGCAAGATGGCAATTCAACTTGTCGGCAAGTAGTGCCACCCATCGCAACGATTTGGTGACCTCCTGCGGAGCGCTAAGTATGTTTTCTCTAACAACCTTCTCTTCTTCAATGTCAATATCGGGACGGTAATACCTGTTGAATAAAACAAGTCCGTCGGCTCCGGCATCATCAAGACGATGTGTAATTTGCATTAAATTTGTAAAGTAAGTGCCAAGCTTAACAGCAACCGGAATATTGACATGCTTTTTCACCTCTTCAACAATCTCAACATACTGGTCTTCAATCTCTTTGCAGGAAATATATTTGTCAAACGGAAAGATGGCTATGTTAAGCTCTATACCGTCGGCTCCGGCATCCTCAAGTTTCTTTGCAAACTGAGGCCATTCCTGTGATGTTACACAGTTGATACTTGAAATTATCGGTATATCGGTATAAGCCTTTGCCTCTTTAATAAGCTCAAGATTTTGTTTCAAACCAAATTCCTTTGCGTGCTTGTTGATGAACTCAATGGCTTCGGGAAACCAGAAATACTTCATATCCTGATCCATTAACCTTGACGAGTCAGCAAGGAGTTGTTCCTCAAACAATGATTTCAGGACAATAGCACCGGCACCCACATCGGCACATTTTTTAATATTATTAATGTCACCGGTAAGCTTTGAGCTACTGACAATTATGGGATTTTTAAGTTTTAGCCCCATATATTCCGTTGAAAGGTCCATAATGATTCTTTATTTATGATTAATAAACTTCTTTGTATTCAAAATTTTTAAAATTACCGATTAACTCTTCCGGATTTTGCAGTTTTATTTTCATCATCTCAACTGCCTTCTGAAGATTTTCCATTGCCTTTTCGGTCAATCCTTCCCTGAAAGCCCACTCATAACCCTTTATATGCAGCAAGTATGTTGGCGGAATACGTTTGTATATATCCTGACATAGCTGTACAATATATCCGGGAGTTGCAGCGTGTGTAGTAAAAGCCACCTTCGTATCGGCATCAACCTGAGTCAGCACAAAATCCTCAATATCTTCAACCGAAGCATCTGCAAAAATCACAAGATCTTTATCGGAGATTTCGGTAGCATCTTCAATATTAAGCTGATAATTACTGTCAAACTCAAACCCCTCAAGACCTTGCTCCTTAACCCATTGCTCCATCCTCTCAACAAAGGCATTCCCCAAACCGTCGTCCTGACGGCCGGGGTTGCCAAATCCATAAATCAGTATTTTATGAAAAAACTTCAATGTTATCTCCTTTTTTTATCAATTATTTTGTTATTGTTGTCAACAAGAACTATTTCAAGAGGCATCCTCCCCATAGCATGTGTAGCACAACTCAGGCAAGGGTCGTATGCTCTGATAGCAACCTCCACGGCATTCATCATACCCTCGGTAATCTTTTGTTGTCCCTGCATAAATTGTTTTGCAGCGTGATTGACGGCAACATTCATCGGTTCATTGTTGTTTGTAGTTGAAACGATAAGGTTTGCCATTGTAAGCTGGTCGTGCTCATTAATTGCATAATGATGAAAAAGTGTTCCTCTCGGAGCTTCAATAAGTCCAACGCCTTCCGAACGTTTTTCACCTTTGGTTACAAGCTCACCTTCCATCAGGTCGGGATCGTTCAAAAGTTCCTTCATCATTTCGGCGCAATGCAATACCTCTATCAAACGTGCCCAGTGATAGTGCATTGACATATGGTTAGGCTTTCCGTTTGTGTATGCCCTGAACTCCTCAAATTCTTTTTGTGCCAATGGCGACGGAATAAAGTCGCAGGTATTCAATCTTGCCAAAGGTCCAACTCTGTACCATCCTTTTTCTTTACCGAATTCAGTCAGATACGGGAATTTCATATAGCTCCAGTTTCTGACCTCCTCTCCGATATACTCAAGATAATCCTGATAATCAACATCGTGCAAAATCTTATTACCTTCGGAATCAATGGCTCTGAGCACTCCGTGGTAGAGGTCGAGTGCTCCGTCTTTTCTTACCAGACTCAGATGGCTGGAAGGGAAGGCGGCAAAACCGTCAATAAAATCTTTATTTTCCTTATGATAACCTTTCAGGAATGCAAGTGCATCCTGTGACCAGGAAATCATCTTATCAATATTCATCGGGTCGGGTCCGTTGAGAAAACTATCTTTTTCTTCCTGAGTCAGGTGTTTGTTAATTCCACCCGGGATTGCACCGGTACCGTGTATTTTCTTTCCTGCAGTTGCTTTGATAATTTCCTGACCGAATTTACGCATCATAACTCCCTGAACTGCAAGGTCGGGAAATTTCTTGGCAACACCGATTATGTTTCTGACAGCCGGGTCACCGTCAACACCGAAAAGCAGGTCGGGCGAAACAAGATGGAAAAAATGGAGAGCATGCGACTGGAACATCTGTCCATAGTGCATTAACCTTCTCATTTTTTCTCCTGTAGGAGTAAGTCCGTCGCCTGTTCCTGCACCCACAATAACATCAAGAGCCTTCGCAGCTGCAAGATGGTGGCTAACGGGACAAATACCGCAAAGACGCTGAACAAGTACGGGAGCTTCCCAATAGGGCCTCCCCTGTACAAAACGTTCAAAACCTCTGAACTCCACAATGTGAAGCCTGCTTTGTTGAATATTTCCTTCATCATCTATATGAATGGTAACTTTTCCGTGTCCTTCAACTCTTGTTACCGGTTCTATTGTTATTTTCTTTGACATAGTTGCTGTTTTTAAAGATTAATCAAATTTTACAACTTCGTAAGGTAATTTCATCTCATCACCTGTGACAAGTGCCACAAGTGCATTCCAGATAAGGTCGGCCCTTGGTGGGCAACCGGGTAAATAATAATCAATCTTTACCACTTCGTGACAAGGATAGACCTTATTCAGGAGAATGGGCAATTCCTCATCATTGGGCATAATTCCGTCAGGATTGTGTCCTTTGGTTGAAGGCCCGTTAAGATAGGCTTCCTGCAGACATTCCTCAATGGGAATATTGTTTCTCATTGCAGGCAATCCGCCCATTATTGCACATTCACCAAGTGAAACAAGAATTTTACAGTTTTTTCTAAAATCTTTCAAAACGTGTACATTCTCACTGTTACAGCATCCGCCTTCAATAATGCCGATATCGCACATTTTGGTAAACTCTTTGATGTCGTCAACAGGACTTTTGTTAAACTCTACAAGCTCTATCAGGTCGAGTATTCTCTCATCAATATCGAGTAGGGACATATGACATCCGAAACAGCCTGCAAGTGATGTTGTTGCTACTATAGGTTTGCTCATGATTTTTCCTCCTTTTTAAATTGTTACTGATTCTTCAATATCACTTCCAATGGGTTTTTTATCATACTTTCTTCTACCGATGGGAGTGAAATAACCTCTTTCTTTTTTCAGGATACTTCCGACAGGACAGGTATCCATAGCCGCCGTAGCTTCCTCATCCGTCATTTGTGCTGCAAGTTCGTGGTCAATGTTTATCATAGCATTATGTCCGCGACCTTTAACGGCAAAGATGCTTTTACCGTCTTTTGTTTTTATTGATCTGACACATCTTTTGCACAAAACACACCTGTTGCGGTCAATGTACAGTTTTGTTGACTTTGCATCCACCTCTTTGGGTTCAAAAGCATACGGGAAGCGCGGAACAAGCATTGTAAACCGGTATCCGAGAGCCTGCAACTCACAACTGCCGCTTTTTTCACAGGCAGGACAGTAATGGTTCCCCGAGACAAATAGTGTTTCGACAATTATTTTCCTGAGTTCCTTAATATCTTCGGTGCTGTTTTCAACCTCCATACCATCACTAACCGGCGTTGTGCAAGCGGTCATAAACCTGCCGTTGATTTTTACATTACATATACGGCAAGAGCCTGCCGCCTTTACACCTTCAAGGTGGCAAAGTGTGGGAATGTAAATCCCGTTTTGTTTGGCAGCTTCCACAAGGTTTAACCCCTGATCGGCCTCACACTCTTTGCCGTCTATTTTAAATTTTACTTTGTCGCTCATTTTGATATGCTTATTTGTTTTCAATATTTTAATTCAAAACTCAAATTATGCTTCCGGAAATCTTCCGACAGCTCTTGATGACTCAATAATTGCAGAATTAAGATCAAATTCGGTATCGTAATCCTTACCCTTTTCGATTTTTGCTTCATATTCACCTCTGAAGTTTTCAATACTTGTAAGTATCGGATTAGCAGCAGATTGCCCAAGGCCGCAACGATTTGCAATTTTCATCTGTTTTCCCCAGTGAACTATCTCTTCAAGGTCTTTTGACACTCCTTTGCCGTCAATAATTTTTTTCAGTTTATTTCTCAAGATCACTGTCAGATAGCGGCATGGAGCACAAGAACCACAGGACTCGTCAATAAAGAAATCCATAAAGTTCATAACCGTTTCAAGGATGCTTCTACCCTCTCCTATCACAATCATAGCACCGCCTGTGGGAAGGTCTTCGTAGCAGATTGTTCGGTGAAACTCATTTGGAGCTATAAGCCGTCCCGAAGGTCCCCCCACCTGAACAGCTTTAACATCCGAAGCGCCGGCCATTTCAAGCATTTCGTTTATTGACATTCCCCATTCAACTTCAAAAGTTCCGGGATATTTCAAATCGCCTGATATGCTTAACAGCTTGGTTCCTGACGACTCTTTTGTCCCCATGGATTTAAACCATACCGAACCATTAGAGATAATTTTTGTAACAGATGAAAGGGATTCCACATTATTTATAATGGTAGGCTGATTCAAATATCCGACCTGCACGGGAAACGGAGGCCTGTTTCGTGGTTCTCCGCGCTTTCCTTCGCAGGACTCAATCAATGCGGACTCCTCACCGCACACATAAGCTCCGGCTCCGAATTGTATTCTTATATCATAATCAAACCCATCAATACCAAGGATGCTTTTACCGAGAAAACCTTTTTCGCGAAATTCATTCAACACAAATTCAAGATGATTTTTCAGATATTCATACTCTTTGCGCAGGTACAGGATACCCTGTTTTGCTCCGATAGCATACCCGGCAATTATCATACCCTCAAACATCAGGCTGGGACGCTCGGTCAATATAACCCTGTCTTTGAAAGTTCCCGGCTCTCCTTCGTCGGCATTGCAAAGAACAAATTTTTCATCACCGGGGGATTTTGAGCAAAAGTCCCACTTAAGACCTGTCGGAAAACCTGCTCCACCGCGCCCGCGTATATTCGAATTTTTCACTTCGGCAATAACATCCTCGGGGGACATTGATTTTAGTTTCTCCAGCCCTTCACCGGGTGTGTAATCCGAAAAGATTACCGCTCCCCTCCTGTTGAGATTGTTTGTAACCATTGCATGTATAAGCTCCGATTGGTTTTGACCACCACCGAAACTATTAATCATATCCTGTACAGAACTTCCCATTCTGAAAGATTTAACCAACTCCTTAACACGATAGGTCGTAATTTTCGGAAATACAATTCCGTTAATAATAGCTGCCGGCTCCTGATCATTCATTCCTATACAAGAAGTGTCGTACAATCCGAAAAGACCGTCATCGGAAACAGTTCCGAACTTTGTGCCTGTCGCTTTCTCGAAAGTGTGTGCAATTTCATCCCTGCCCATCATTTTGGCAACAAGACTGTTGTTGAGATAAACGGTATATTTACCCCTTGGATTCTTGCTGAAAAAATGATAAAACGTTAATGTTTGCTCCACATCAACTTTTGAGATATTGAGCAGCAGGGCAATTTCTTTTATTTCTTCGTCGGAAACAAATCCGTTTTCACAATGTACATCGTGAAGAATATCCATCAGGCGGGTTTCGTTTTTGCCATACTTTTCAACGATACTTTGAATATTTGAACTCATATAAATATATCTTTTAATGGGTTATCATATAGTTGTTATTTTATTAACAGCTCAAAATAATCCCAAATATTTCACATGACCAAATGATTTTTAAAATTTAGAAGTGATTTAAATAGTCTTATTGTTAAAAGATTCACAATAGCAGTTAGTTAGGGGTTCTTTAGAAGTGATTTAAATAGAACAGGTATTGCAAGGGGGAATAAAAAAATCGGATTTTTATGTTATGGTTACACAATATTGACAAAGTTGACATTGATATTATCAATCTGCAAGGACAAGTATTTTATTCCACAGTATTTGGTAAAATAAACAAAAACGAAGAAAAGAGGATAAACCTTTCATCATTACCGCAAAGCTTCTATATTACTGAAGTACAATACAATAACAGGTTATCTGTATTTAAAATAATAAAGAGGTAAATACTTTTAACTGTTTAATGATCTAATTGCTTACGAGGGTTCCCGGATTATCCCCTTCCACAACCCTCATAAGGTTTCCCTTTCTGTTCATATCAAAAACTATTATGGGGAAATCATTTTCACGGCACATTGTGAAAGCTGTTAAATCCATAATCTTTAATCGTTTCCGGTAAGCATCTTCAAAGGAAATGGTTACGTATTTTTCGGCGTTGGGGTCTTTTTCAGGATCGGCTGTATATACACCGTCAACACGGGTACCTTTCAGGAATACATCAGCTTTAATCTCCAATCCGCGTAAGACGGAAGTCGTGTCGGTAGTAAAAAAAGGATTTCCCGTTCCGCCTCCAATGATAACCACCTTTCCGCTTTCAAGATGTTCTGTCGCTCTTTTGCCGCTCATAAGTTCGGAGACAGGTCCTATCTGAAAACTTGTCAGAAGTTTTGTTTTAACACCCTGTTTTTCCAGTTCCCCCTGTAAAGCAAGGCTGTTAATAATCGTCGCAAGCATTCCCATATAATCCCCCTGAACTCTGTCCATACCTTCCGAGGTACCTTGTAATCCCCTGAAAATATTTCCACCGCCAATAACAATGGCAATCTGAACCGCCTTTTCAGACACCGCTTTTATCTCGGCAGCATAATCGGCAAGCCTTTGCGGATCAATACCGTATTGCTTATCACCCATAAGAGCTTCTCCGCTAAGTTTTAAAAGTATTCTCTTGTATTTCATTTGTCAATAATTATTTTCCTATGTTTAATATTTTTTGTAATTTTGAACCAAAAGTAAATAATAAAATGTTTCAACCGACAGTTTTGGTTAGAAAGTTTATGGAAATGGGGGATTGGTTAGGTGTATCCTGTGAGGTTTGTGCATTAGCTTGCGGGTGAGAAAAACCTCGCAGGTATTAGGAAGAAAGGGAAATCGTTGAATCGGTTGAATGGTAAAATTGCTTTTTTGAAAATGAAACGACAGATATTATGAATATTACGGACAGAATTCATTGGTACGGACAGTCGGCAATAAAAATTGAAACCGGAGAATTGGTGCTTTGGTTCGATCCTTATAAAATTCCCGACGGAGAGGATAAAGCCGACTATATTTTCATCACTCATTCACATTTTGATCATTTATCTTTTGAGGATATTGAGAAAATAGTAACAAGTAAAACGCATTTCTTTGCTCCGTACGACTGCATCCCGAAACTGGCAGATGCCGGGTATAAAAAATTCACAAGTGTGGAGCCGGGCACAAAAGATGAAATTAAAAATGATATTCTTGTGGAGACCGTTCCGATGTATAATATAAATAAAACCACCTATCATCCGCGAGGAAACAAATGGGTAGGATATATTTTGACGATTGAAGGATTGAAAATTTATCATGCAGGTGATACGGAACGCATTCCCGAAATGAAAGAAATCAACTGCGACATTGCATTTTTACCTCTCGGACAGACTTATACAATGGACAGTGTTGAGGATGCCGCCAAAGCTGCTCTGGATACAGGTGCTAAAACGGCGATTCCCTTTCATTACGGATTGTATGAAGGAAAGAAGGAAGATGCCGACAGATTTAAAGAACTGCTGGAAGGAAAAATGGATGTTGTTATTTTATAAACAAGTTATGTGATGACAGAAGAAGAAAAAAAAGATTCGACAAGGATAGCAAAACTTTTCAGAGACTATTCCGATTACCTGTACAACTTTGCTATCACAAGGGTTAACGACGAGCATATTGCCGAAGACCTGGTACAGGATACTTTTGTGGCAGCAATAAAAAGTATTAAGAACTTTGAATCTAAAAGTAAGGAGAGCACATGGCTTACCGCAATCCTGAAAAATAAAATTATTGATCACTACCGTAAAAAAGTCAATCAGTATAAAAAAGAAAGTATTGAAACTCTGCACGACACTAATGATTATTTCGACGAAAGAGGTTCCTGGCGTGTTGACCAGCGACCAACGGACTGGCATCTTGACTCGGGACATTCTATTGATCAGAAAGAGTTTTATGAAATACTTCAAAAATGCATAAGCAGACTTAATGAACTTCAGAGAATTACCTTCGTGATGAAACATCTTGACGATGCCGACACCGAAGATATCTGTAAGGAACTGAAAATAACCACGTCAAACTATTGGGTAATAATTCACAGGGCTAAACTTCAACTGAGAAAGTGCCTCGAAGTCACTTGGGTTAATAATTGATTTAATTGTAATAAAATGAAAAAGGGTTTGATGATATCGTGCGAAGATGCTACACAACTGGTAGTAATGAAAAACGGAGAAAGTCTAAGGTTTTATGACAGGATGCGTCTTAGGGCACATCTGATGATGTGTAAATATTGCAGCCGTTTTGAAGAACAAAACCGTATCATTGATGAACACATTAAAGAACTGGGAACAGTTACTCTTAAAGAGATGCCCGGGGATGCCAAAGCAAGAGTCGAAAAGAAAATCAAACCATCAGGATAAACACTAATCCGTTTCCCGCTTTTTATAGCTCCTCATCTCTTCAATGGGCTCAATTATCGAATAACCTTTCCATAATCTATCATCAAACTGATCAACATATATTATTTTCATCTTATCTTTCTGTTTAAAATCGGCAAATTGCTTTCCCGAAATTATTTCACTGTTGAGTACCAATACCTCAATTGATTGTTCCGATTTGACTTTCAGGTTGATACCCACTTTGATCTCATTCAGTGTTTTGTCAAAAAGGAATCTTTTTCTTTTTTTCATCAAAACAATATTTCTGTCGAAACTCGCATAAGACCCTGCTTTTTTTGAAAAATATTTCAGAACATACTTATCTCCCTTTTTCTCAAAATATATTGACCCTTTAAACGCATTTTCAGTGTATCCCACTCCGAGGAGATGAAAGTCGGCACCCGATTTTCCTTCGGCATACTCATAGTCAGCTTTTATCAAAGCGTAGGTTTCCAGCGAAATGTACATCCTTCCGGTAAACATACCGCTTCCATCCGGTTTAAAATCAATGATATACACCTCCTCCCCGTTTACAGTTGTGCCGCCGGCAAGAGTGTAAACATACTTTCCCGTTTTATATAGAAATTCCCAGTCATCCTTATCATCAAGCGTTCCGTATCTCAAATTATATTTTTGCCTTTTGGCGAATAATTCCGTCCTTTTTTCATCATCTTTCAGGTTCTCTTTTTTTGAAATGGTATCTTCTTTATCATTTTCAATCTTATGACCGAAAATGCCGCTTTTCACTTTCCAGTATTCTTTTTCTTTTGTATCCTGAAACATATTGTCAAAAACAGAAATCATCTCATTTACTTCCGCAATATTCTTATCTTTCAATTCGACGGCTCTTACGGGGTCAACTTTAAAGGTTACGGAATCGTCTTTATTTCCCGAGAAATAGAGATAACCGAGAAAATCCATATATGAAATTGATTTCTTAGGTATTTTCTTTTGTAGGTCTTGTACAAAACCGTTACCCAGTTCCGCAAAATCATTTTTCTTCTCATTGAACTCCAACTCGTCAAGGTCGGAGATATACCTCTCACGAATAAAGGTTTTATCCTTGCTCGCCGTTTTTATGTAATTTTTATCTTTATTCTTCAACACCTTTTTAACAATGGATTCCGGATCGGGTGCATCTCCGAATATCAGCGTTTCACTCAAATTGATTATATCCTCCTTCATAAAGACATTGGGTGACTTTACCAACCGACCGATTACAACATTTTTTGTTTTATAACCTATATACTGAAACCGAAGGGTATCGGTAAGTTCAAGTCCCGAAATATCAATGGCGTATTGTCCCTGCTCATTACTAATTACACCAACATCCTTATGCAAAACAAATATATTGGCATAAGGTAAGGGAGTTTGCTTTTTCATATCCAAAACCAAACCTTTAAGCTCTCCGTCGTTAGTAAGCAATGACGAATCGGATATTGTTTGAGAAATGGAATGGGAAAGTGATGTTATTAATAATATTATAAGAAAAAATAATGTCCGCTGCAACATAATTTTGGAATTAAATTTCGATAAATCTTGCCAAAGGTACTACTTTTATTAATTATAGTATTTTTTAAAAGACGAACCTGATGCTATATTGTTACAGACGACCTTATTTTAAATGTATTAAAAAAAAAATTAAAAAAAAACAACTATTTTGTAAGGAAACCATTCCCGCTTCGACATAACCTTTGAAAATTGAAATTTATTTAAAAATTAATAATTAATAATACTATGAAAACTAACAAGAAAAACAACACGAAAAACATCATCTTATCGGGATCAATAATTGCAGGTTCAATAATAGGACTTAGTGCTCTTCAGGCAAATGCAACCGAAACATTCCGTTACAGTGAACTCGGTTCAGGTGGCGAACTCCGTACCGAATTACTTAGCGGCGGCTCTTCGTCAATTATGACTTTTGATATGAAATGTGGCGAAGGCAAATGTGGTGAGAAAAAAGCAGACATGAAAAAAGGTGCCGACAGCAAATCGAAAGATATGAAGTGCGGTGAAGGCAAATGCGGTGAGAAAAAAGCGGATGCCAAAAAAGCATCCGACAGCAAATCGAAGGATATGAAGTGTGGTGAAGGTAAATGCGGTGAGAAAAAAGCCGGTATGAAAAAAGCCTCCGACAGCAAGTCGAAAGACATGAAATGCGGCGAAGGCAAATGTGGTGAGAAAAAAGCAAAAACTCCCAAGAAAGACAAGCCGGGCATTAATTAATTCGACATATACCTGCAAGGTCAATCCACTTAATGAGGAATTTGCCTTGCAGGTTTTTTTTACCGTACAGGATAAACCAACAAACGATTAATACAGCAAAGAAAACAAGATGAAGACTCAAATAGGAATAGGATACAGAAAAGATTTTGCAGAGGAATTTATGCAAGACACAATCCTGAAACCGGATTTTGTGGAGGTTGCTCCCGAAAACTGGATGAGGATTGGGGGATACTGGAAAAAAGTATTCCGGGAAGTTGCCGATAAATACCCTGTCTTTCTACACGGATTATCTCTTTCAATAGGTAGTCCGGATGAACTTGATATGGAATTTTTGGGCAATGTAAAAAAATTTATAAAAGAATATGATATCAAAATTTATTCCGAACATCTGAGTTTTAACTCTTGTGACAATGCACATCTCTACGATCTTTTACCAATTCCCTTCCGTGAAGATGCCATTAATCATGTTTCGGCAAGAATAAGGCAGGTCCAGGATTTTCTGGAGATGCCTCTGGCTATAGAAAATGTATCGTACTATACCCCGGTGGCAGCCGAGATGAGTGAACAGGATTTCATAAATGCCATCATTGCCGAATCGGGATGCAACATGTTGCTTGACGTGAATAATGTCTATGTCAATGCTTTTAATCATAACTATGACGCTAAAAAATTCATTAAAGACCTGCCTCTCGAAAAGGTAGCATATTTCCATATGGCCGGGCACACACAGGTTGAGCCGGATTTGATAATTGATACACACGGTGAAAACATCATCGATCCTGTTTACGAACTATTTGACTACACTACTCAGCTGGTTCAACCTGTGCCCGTACTGTTGGAAAGGGACTTTAATATCCCCGAATTTGAACAATTACAATCTGAAATTGAAAATCTGAGATCCATAGCAAACAAAAACCTGAATAAATCAAATGTTACTACAAAAGAGCACATACAAGCAACAGTCTGACCTTGCCCGGTTTTGCCGGACAGGTGAACTTGAGGAAACCGTTATTGTAAGACCCGACAGAGTGGGTCATTACCGGAGGCTGGTTTATAATATTGTTGACGACAGCCTCGTGTCGGCTTTCCCCCTTACCAACAATATTCTTACTGAAGAACAGTGGGACGGTCTTGTGGATAACTTTTTCTCAACTCATTCATGTCAATCAGCTCAAATATGGGAGATGCCGAAGGAGTTTTATCAATATTTCAGAGATAACGAATCGCCTCTGAAAGAGCATTATCCATACATTATTGACTTGCTATTGTTTGAATGGATGGAGATAGAGGTTTTTATGATGGAGGATGAAGAGTTTCATGAAGTTTCCGATGAGGGTGATATACTGACAGGCATTCTTGCTATAAATCCCGAATATAGAATTATTTCCGTTTCATATCCTGTGCATCTTATGCAGGCGGGAGAGATAACTGCTGCAGATAAAGGAGATTATTATATCTTGATTTTTCGCGAAAGGGATACGGGAAGAGTTCAGTTTATAGATTTGTCAGCAGTATTTGTACTGATTATTGAGAACATCTCCAAAGGACTGAAACTGAATGATATCCTTCCGGAAATAGCACATTATCTGAAGCTTGACTCCCTTGAGGTTTTGATTGAAAATGTAAAACCATTCATTAATATGTTAAAAGAAAAAGGGTTTGTGCTGGGATTCAACCGGACGGAATCAAAGAAAAAACAGGCTGACGCAACCATTATTTAAAATCCGCCATCATTAATAAACAAAGTCTGCTAAAAAAATCAGTGGCTTATCAAATTCAAAGCTGCAAAGCATAACTTTAAATATTTTTATGGAATAATCTGTACACTTTTAAATTTTTGTTTTATCAAAAAACTTTAATTATGCAAAGATTAAAAGTTGTATTGTTTTCCATAGCTTGTGCCATTCTGTTTACAGCAGTTTTTTATCATCAACTCCCGGGGCTTAACGTCCTTATTTTCGAGTTTATTTCCATTTCAGTTCTTTGGTTTACAAATAAGGCACTGTTAAAAGGAAAACTCGAACTTATTACCTTTTTGGGTACAATTGTGACTGCAGTTTTTGTCGTAATCAACAACTCGGATTTGTCAGTAACTGTCAACATTATTTCATTTTTTCTTTTTTCAGGGATAATTGTTTATCCGCAACTACGCAATCTTTCCTACACACCCTTGCTTGCAGCCGGCAAGTTGATTAACTCGCAAAGCGATTTTCTAAAATCGCTTACCGAAGGCAACAAAAAAGCTGCAACTACTGTTCGTTACATTAAAATCATAGGGATTCCGGTTATTATATTCTTTGTCTTTTTAATTATTTATAAGGCTTCCAATCCTCTGTTTGAAAAATATGCCGATTCTGTCGCAGAAATTATCGGCAGATGGATTACAACACTCTTTGAGAATATAAATATTCCTTTGGTAATGACATTTGTTCTCGGTTTATTGATAAGCAACTTTTTATTCTTCGGAAAACCGAATTTAAGGATAATACAATTAGATGAAATGGGAAGTGATACCCTTAAAAGACTAAGAAGAAAACGTTTTTTAGGATATAAAATGACAGGGCTGCTTACAGAATATAAAACCGGCATCTTCCTTTTTGCAATTCTTAATCTGTTACTATTGATTGTCAATTCAATTGATATCTATTGGGTATGGTTCAACTTTGAGTGGAACGGGCAATACCTGAAACAGTTTGTCCATGAAGGAACCTATTTGCTGATCTTTTCCATTCTGCTTTCTATCTGGCTGACATTATATTTTTTCAGAGGAAATCTCAATTTTCTCAAAAAAAATAAGGCTCTCATAGTACTGACAAAGATATGGCTTTTTCAAAACGGTATTCTGGTTATATCAGTTGCGATTCGCAATTTTTGGTACATCCATTATTATGCTTTGGCTTACAAGAGGATAGGTGTAATTTTCTTTTTGATAGCTACTTTGTTCAGCCTATGGTTTGTATACCGGAAAGTCCATTATAAAAAGTCGTCATTTTATCTTTTCAGAACCAACTCCCTAACCATATATGTAATCCTTGTTGCGATGACATTTTTCAACTGGGATGTAATAATTGCCAAATACAATTTCAAACACCACAAAACATCCTTTATACACCTTGATTTTCTTGCAGGTCTGAGTAACAAGGCTCTACCCTATCTTGATATTCCTAAGGAAGAATTAACAGCAATTTCAACCGAACAACAAGATCTATTCTCCTCATCCTTTAGCCGCTACAAATATATGACACCTGAAGAGTACTATAAAAAAATCCGGTGGCGGAAAGAAGAATTCATAAAAATCTGGCCTGAAAGAAGCTGGCTTTCGTGGAATCTTGCCGATTGGCAGGCATATAAACTTCTAAAAATAAAAAAGGGAGCAACAAACTAATATCTTGCTCCCGATAAAACAGTTTACCTAACCAAAATCAAAAATTCACAAACGTAATACCTACAGCCCAGGGATAAAGTTCGGGGCCTTTATCCTTCCTGAACATCTGATTTACGGAATAGGTAGCAAAAAGATTAACGAATCCCCACCCTATTCTCACAGTGGCATCGAATTTAAAGGGTTGCAACAAATAATCATTGAAATCTTTCACTTTGGAATAGTCGGGTGATGTTGCCGTAAAAACAGTTTCATAACTATCGGTTCCGGGATTATATTTTGTCAATTCAAACTCCTTGTTCCTCTCATCATAATATTTTTTAGTGTGCGTAGTGAGCCTTAATCCCGCTATCATTCCAACCGCGATATGAAAACTGTTTTTCTTCATCCTGTTATTAGTTTGAAATTCAAAAAGCAGAGGAACAGTAAGGTACCAGTTTGTCAGTTTCGACTTCCTTATGCTTATGTTTTTGTCAATATAACCGATCAGTGCCGAAGAGTCGGAATTGAGCCTTGTCTTTTTATCAAAACGATAATTGTTCCAGTATGTTCCGAAACCTGTTACAAGACCCCATTTTTGATTTGCCGATAGAGCAACGTTCTGTTCGAAAAAATTAATATATACTGCAACCGACTTGACCATATTCAAATCCATATATTCATCCGTCTTCGGAAAACTCATATTGAAGTCGGGGTTTACATATCCGTTAAGTCCCATCTCAAATCCGGCCCAATGACCGTTAAAACGCATCGGTTTACACCTCTGAAATGTAACATTTCCGTTATCATCAACTTTCAACTCCCTGTTGCCCAGTTTGATCTTAACGGAGTCGTTATCTTCGTAATAATTAACTTCCAGACGTCCTACTTTCACTTTAACCGAATCACTATAATCATTTGAATAATAATTTGTTGTATACACACCCCTGTTATCCGACCTGGCAATATAGGTTAGTCTCGGTTCCCCGATATTCGAATAGGAGCCGGAATTACTTACGGAGCCGTGCAATACAGTGGTAACATCCAAATCGGCACTACCGGCTCCTGTGATGTAACAATCCGCTTTTTTAGTTTCAAAATCCTTGGCATCAAGGCTTCCGGCTCCACTGACTGTAATATTGTTGTATTCCGAACTTCCTGTCAGAGTTACATCGGCAGCACCCGAAATTGTTGTTTCCATCCAATTTGTTTTTATATCGGCTTTAACATCCGATGCACCACTGGCAAACAGTGCCATTCTTTCCGGCTCGAAAGCAGACAATGCCTCTACGGTGGTTGCTCCCGAAGCTTTCAGATAAGTCAATTGCGGAAGAGTTACATAAACTACCGGATTCCTGTTGCTTTTAATATTTTTCGTAACTATTGTCAAAATGCTGTCTTTCACCGTTGTTACAATATTATTTTGCAGGTTTTCATCAACTTCAACGGCCACATAACAACTATCACCCTTATCAACAATTACCGTTAGTGCACCTTCCGCCTCTATACCTCTGAAGCAGCTTGTCTTTCTTTCCTGTTTTATTCTGTTCCCATTCCCTTTGGTTTGAGCAAACAAGGAAGTTTGAGAAATCGTAATCATAAGAAAAATAAGGGATGTTGTGATTGCCTTCGTGAATTTCATAATAGTAAATTTTATTCGTTATTAAATCTGTTTTGCAATACGACGGACAAGGTTGTCAAAAAGTTACTTTGAAAAGGAGGGAAAATAATGATTGAACGGTTTAATGTGGAGTTAAGCGAAATCCGGCCTCTTGGCCGGCAGGTGGAAAAATGGTGGATGTAACATTTACAGTATAATAGTATTATACTTAATATAAAGAAGTGTCATATCATTGTAACACACTAATTTTAATAATAGTAGATAAATATCACAACAGGTATGGCATTATACAAACCGATGTCTATTGAATGACAGACTAATTCTAAATAAGAGTTTTTATGGAAATCACAATACTAAATTTTTTCTTTTTGCCGTTTTAATTCAAATAAAATGAAAACCAAAAATCATTCTTATGAAAAAACTGATTGTTTCAGTATTTGTTATTTTTCTGAGCACAACTATGTTTGCTCAGGAAAAGGATACAACCGTTGTATCCCGCGAAGATGCCCTCAACGTATATTTCGATTGCGATTTTTGCGATATGACCTATTTCCGTCAAAACTTCACTTTGATAAATTATGTTAGGGATAGAAAAGTTGCCGATGTTCAGATAATTGTTACGATTATGCAGACCGGTGGAGGAGGCTTGGAATATATGATGCAGTTTATCGGGCTTGGCCGGTTCGATTATTTGATCGACACCCTTACTATGACTTCAAAGGCAGATGCCACATCCGACGAAATAAGGACGGAGCAACTGGAACTCATTAAAAAAGGATTAGTGCCTTTTATTTTAAAAACGCCTTATGCCGATAAAGTGATGATCAGCTATGCAGATGAAAAAGAAGAGGTTAAAGAGTCCGATCCCTGGAAAAACTGGGTTTTCAATTTTAATGCGGACGGATATTTCAACGGACAGAAATCTTACAAATCAATGAATGTATTCGGCTCGGCTTCAGCAAGCAGGATAACGGAACATATAAAACACGAAACAAGTTTTGACTTCGATTATTCTGAAAATAACTACCGCCTCTACGATGAAAACGATTCATTAATATATTCTGCCGACACCTATATGCGGGGTTATTACTTTGAACACAGAACCATTTGGTCACTTGGCGACCATTGGGGTGCCGGAGTTTCTTTCAATGCAAATCAGTCAACATATTCAAACATTGATTTCGGGGTTTCCTTCAGCGGTGCAATAGAATATAACGTGTTTAAATATTCGGAAGCTTCTCAAAAACAATTACGCTTTGCTTATTTGGTAGGCCCTGATTATCGTGATTATACCGATACGACAATCTTTGACAAAACAACGGAGTTGTTAGGCAGACAAATGGTAGAAGTCAATTTCAAATATATTACAAAATGGGGATCATTACGTTCGGGTCTTTACTGGACCAATTATTTACACGATTTTAACCTTTACAACATAAGCATTTATATAGGCACCCGAATAAGAATTGTCAAAGGGCTTTCATTCAACGTCAGCGGAAATCTTTCCATGCCGAGAAACCAAATAGGACTCGTAAAAACGGAAAGTACGCCCGAAGATGTTTTGCTTCACCAACATGAATTAAAAACGCAATACAGATATTATGTTAGTGCCGGATTTTCTTACACCTTCGGCTCAATCTATAATAATGTGGTGAATCCGCGACTTGATTGATAAGATATTATGAAAAACTTATAAAATACGTACCAATAATTGCTTCGGGAACTACAGGAGGAATAGACATTGGCATTATCGGGCAAAAAACCGGGAAAAAATTCAGGGTTGAAATATGTCACATATATAGAAAGTGCTTTTTCATTTTACTCTTTACTGCCCTTCCTGACCCGTTTTGTGATTTCCACATTTTCTCCCACAACATTATACGCAACGAGATTACCGTTGTCGTCATATTGCTTTTCAACCCGTATATCTTTGTCAGCCATCATATTATAACCGGTAACGGTATATTCAATCAGAGATTTCCTCTTACCCGACCTTACAGGAATTATCTTTTTAACCATTGAAGCAAGAAATCTTGAAGCAAATGACCTCCTTTTTATCTCCTTTCCCGTGTCATTATTCTCCGGATTAAACGGATAAGCAGTTCCGGAGACTGCTTCGGCAGGAATATCAATAAATGAAACTGAATTTATATCAACATCAATCATCGAAATCTCTATCGTTGAAATCCGACTCACAGACATTGTTTCCCGCTCAAGTTTGCTTTCGTCGTCTTTTGCAATTACCGTTCGTGCCGGAGGCTTTGTAATTGCAATCTCCTGAGGAGCAATCCCTTTTTGTTTCGAATCGGATATAATCATCTCCATTCCGGTGATTTGTACGAACTCTCTGTCAGGCTTGCCATTCCGGGTCAGTAATGAATAAACACCAAAGAATATCAATATTGAAGCCGCGATGGAAACGGCATAAAGAGCGGCAGAGCGATAAATAACGAACAGACCTCTCTTCTTTAACGATTCCTTGTCATCAAATATGACTTCACCGGGTTTGAGAAAAGTAGCGCGGAAAGCATTATACTCAAGTTTCGTATCCGGATTCTTACTCAGAAATAAAGACACTTCCGCCTGTTCCCTTTCCGAAAGATCACCTTCGAGGGAGGCAATGAAATACTCTTCATAATTATTCCCGTCAATTTTCCCAACAGGAGAAATATCCTTTTTTTTAAGACTATTTTTGTTTTGAAACTCAACGGAATTGTCGGAAGGAAGAAATATAACCTCTTCAAACTCTGCAAACTCCTCTCTCAGGTCTTCATTTTCTTCAAGGAATACCATAAGTTCCGCCACCTCTTCGGGTGTCAGGGTTTTCTCGTAATAATCGAGAAAAAACGCTTCATAGTTATTCCTTGTTATCTTCATTTTTTAAAGATCAATTAAATTTTCCATACTCACGAGATACTTTTTCATTGCCATACGCGCTCTATAGATATAGACCTTCACCTGTGCCTCGCTCAAATCGGTAATAGTACCAATCTCCTTGTACGAATATCCCTCATAATCGCGCAGAAGCAAAACCGACCTTTGAATTTCGGGAAGCCGTTCCAAAGCATCATCCAGTATCTCTTTCAAATCGGAATAGCCCTGTTCACCGCTTCTTTCGAATCTTTCCATATTATCTCCGGGCTCCCACCTTTTATCCTTTCTGATGCGATCAATCATCGTATGGTAAGCAGCCGTAAAGAGATAAGACCTTGACTTTTCATAAGAGATATCCTTAACCTTTTCCCACATCTTGGCAAATGCATCCTGAACGATGTCGCCTGCACTATCCTCATCTTTAATATTCTTCAGGATAAACCGGTAAACACCATCAGCATAACTGTCCACACATTTATTGTATTCGTCAACTGTCATTCAGTCTGTTTTGCCAATGTTTGTTAATGTGACGGATAACCATTCGTTTTGTTACAAAGAAAAACCAAATCAATAACTACAGGAAAATTTTTTGTATTTGAAAAACCAAAACAAATATCGAGTTAATGAAATGTTTACATACTTTTGCAACAAATAAAGTGTAAAAATAAAATTTTTATGATTACAATCGAAAAATTCATTTTCAATCCGTTTCAGGAAAACACATATATCCTCTACGACGAAACCGGTGAGTGCATTTTCATTGACCCGGGTTGCTACGACGAACGCGAGGAACAGGAACTTTCGGCATTTGTTTCCGAAAAAAAATTAAAACCCGTAAGGCTGATTTATACTCATAACCACGGAGATCATATGTTCGGAAATAATTTCGTATGTACATCTTACGGACTAAAACCGGAATTGCACAGGGAGGGA